>ENA-OQBL01000133-OQBL01000133.1-human-gut-metagenome-genome-assembly--contig:-NODE-133-length-42672-cov-9.054295_pt1 | contig 42672 bp, 48 predicted proteins | sample MGYA00242747_ERZ504553 | MGnify/ENA primary metagenome ERZ504553 (study PRJEB26092, sample SAMD00036240) | human gut metagenome | host: Homo sapiens | study: EMG produced TPA metagenomics assembly of...
GTGAAAAAGCTATTACTTATGATGAATTGTACAAATCCAATAATTGAAATACATGACCATAATTTTTATGAATTACGATTGATTTTTCGCCCTTACTCATAAAAAAATAATCTGCCGGACGACGGCAAAAGTAAAAAAAAGCCGTCGTAAAGCAGATCTATTAACGCGCCTATGCTATCTTCCGGCGGCTTTGAAAAAACAGAGCCGCCGTTTCTTTTTGCGAAAAGCAGAAACCCGACGACCTAACACCGTGTAAATCCACGGCGGCATATAGGAGGATTGCCGTCCGTGTCTATGCTTGCCTTTTTTCACAGTACCCATGACCTGCACCAGCTAAAAAAAGCCTGTTCCCAGCAGCGGAGCAATGCGGTCAGAAGTATGCACTATACCATGTAACTAAACAGCAAAATATACTCTATTACGCTCGTATGGCTTTATGCCGTCCGGGCGCTTTTTTGTCTCTATGGAGCCGGAACATCGGGTCAGCATGGCTCGAACTTTATCCCCGGTGCCGTTCTCCGCCGCCCCATTCAGATTTACCAAAAAAATCTGAATGGAGGAAAGGCAGATGGAAGTTACCATCAATTATAACGGACAAGCTGTGGCCGTGGAGGTCACGCTGGAAGTCTATGAATTTCTTGACCGGGCCGATCATAAAACGGAGAACCTGTTCCATGAACAGCGGCGGCATTGGGATGGCCGGGAGTTTGACGAGTACATCATTACCACCGAGGGTGTAGGGGTCTACGGCGAAACGCCGGAGGAATACCTTTGCCGCATGGAAACGCTGCATGAGCTGATGGCTGTTCTGGACACCTGTACCGAGGCCCAGCGCCGCCGGTTCCTGCTCTATGCGCTTGACGGGCTGAGCCTTGCAGAGATCGGTGTGCTGTGCGGCTGCTCCAAAGTGGCTGTTTATCAAAGTGTGGAGGCGGTCAGAAAAAAATTTATAAATTTCTTTGAGAACAGGCTTAACGAATGACCTGTTTTCTGGCTACCAAGTGAAAGGGATCATTTCCCTTATCTCAGCGAGGGGCGGACAGCGGACGAGCTGTCCGCCTCTCCGATTTTCAGGAGGTAAGCCTATGAAAACAATCAATCTGCGGTGGATGTATCCCCACTACCGGCATGACGAGTTTGTGGATGTTACGGACGAGGTATGGGCAGCGATGTATCAGGCCCAGCGGGAGATGGAGAACTATGAGCGCCGAAAAGTCTACCACCGCGCCTACTACTCTCTGGACGCATACAGCTGGCTGGAAAATTACGCACTGGAACACAGCAGATCGCCGGAAGATATTTTGCTGGAACGAGAAGAAATGACTACCTGCCTGCACCTGATTGCAGCTCTGTCGGTGGCTCTGGCTCATGCCACTCCGACACAGGCCCGCCGTGTTCACGCCTACTACATGGGAGGTATCAAGCAGCCGGAAATCTCCCGGAGAGAGGGCGTCCACAGCAGCAAGGTCAGCGTTTCCATACGCCGGGGGCTGCGGAATATGCGCCGCTTTTATGATGGCCTTTTTCAAACAGAGTGAGGGCGTGCCTATGCAGACCATCAATCTCAAACAATATTATCCATTTTGCAAAGAGGACATTTTTTTGGAGGTGTCCGATGAGATCGTCGAAGCGTTTCTTCTGGACAAGAGAACCGAGGCCGCCAGAGATCGCAAGATGTTCCGGTATAAGGCGTTTTATTCCCTCGATTGTAACGATGGAATCGAAAATGCCGCCATCGGCTGGGCGCAGCCATCGCCAGAGGACTACCTGATAGAAAAAGAAGAATTAGCCGAATACGAAGAACTGATACGGCGATTGTACGAAGCCATTTCTTCCCTGCCGCCTATGCAGGCTCGCCGTGTCCATGCCCGCTATATGCTGGGTATGAAAGTGAAAGATATTGCCGCAATGGAGGGTATCACGCCAGCACAGGCGGGAAAATCCATCCACGCTGCACTGCGGAGGCTGCGCCGGTACTTTGCGCGTCAGAAATGGACGGTCAATCTATGAGCGTTTTCAAAGAAAAGAGGTGCATGACATGAACGAAAAAAATACAGCCCAAACCCAAAAAGAAGAACGGGAGAAAGTCCTGAAGGAGATCCGGCAGCTTGAAAACCGCAAGAAGATTTTAGAGAACAAGCAGCGGAATGAAGAACGCAGGGTTCGCACCCGCCGCCTGATTGAGCGTGGAGCCATTTTGGAGGGGATTTTCCCGCTGGCTCCCGACCTTTCCGGCGCGGAGGTCAAAGCATTTCTGATTGCCCTGTCCCATCTTCCAGGTGCTGCGGAATTGACTGCGAACCTGCCAAAATCCGGAGACACGCCATAAGTCCCTTGTTTACAAGGGCGCACTTATACACCGTTGCCGGTGTCGTGCGCCCTGCCGGGGCTGTTGCGTACTTCGTCCGCGATGGGAAGCTACGCTCCCCAAACCCCTTGTGCGCTCTGCGCAGCCAGACACCCGCTTTGCGTTTGTCCGGCTCCACAGAGCCTGTTATCCCCTCACTGAAAGGAGGTGTTCCCCATAGATTTCTGTCATATCCCCGTCAGTATCATCAAGCGCAGCGCGGGCCGTTCTGCCGTTGCCGCAGCTGCTTACCGCAGCGGAACCAAGCTGACAAATGAATGGGATGGAATGACCCATGACTACACCCGGAAAGGCGGCATTGTCCATGCGGAGATCATGCTGCCTGACCACGCCCCGCGGTCATTTGCAGACCGTTCTATCCTCTGGAACAGCGTGGAGCAAATCGAGAAAGCAAGAGACAGCCAGCTTGCCCGCGAGATTGAGGCAGCTTTGCCCCGTGAACTGTCCGGCGAACAACAGCTTGCCCTTGTGCGTGCCTATGTGAAGGACAACTTTGTAGACAAAGGAATGTGCGCCGACTTTGCTATCCATGACAAGGGAACAGGCAATCCTCATGTCCATATCATGCTGACGCTCCGGCCTTTGAAAGAAAATGGACAGTGGGGCGCAAAGTGCCGCAAGGCATACGATCTGGACGAGAATGGACAGCGTATCCCGGATGGGAAAGGCGGTTGGAAAAATCACAGAGTGGATACAACCGACTGGAACGATAAAGGAAATGTGGAGATTTGGCGGGCGGTGTGGGCGGCCTGCACCAACCGGGCGCTGGAATCTGCCGGTAGACCGGAGCGCATTGACCACCGCAGCTACAAGCGGCAGGGCATTGATAAAATCCCCTCTGTCCATCTGGGGCCAGCTGCCAGCCAAATGGAAAAGCGCGGTATCCGCACCGACAAGGGGGAAGTAAACCGGCAGATCGCCGCCGACAACAAACTGCTGAAAGAAATTAAAGCCCGCATTACCCGTCTTTATCGCTGGTCGAAAGCCGAAACGGAAAAACCACAAACGCAGCAAAGCAGCTTGACCGCCTTGTGGGAGGCCCAGCAGCAGTTGAACGCTCCCCACACCCGCACCGGCAAAATCCGGGCTTTGCAGGAAAGCGCTGCACTATTCAGCTTTTTGCAGGCAAACGGCATCCAGTCTATGCAGCAGCTTCATGAAAAAATCGCTGATATGAACAGCCGTTACTATGACCTGCGGGGAAAGATCGTCAAGGCCGAGCGCCGGATCGCCATTCTTACCGAACGCGGGGAGATGTGGGAACAGTACAACCAGTACAAGTCTATCCACAAGCAGCTTGCCAAAGTAAAGCCGGAAAAGCGGGAACAGTTTGAGCAGCGCCACAGCCGGGAACTGATCCTCTATGACGCGGCGGCCCGGTATCTGAAAGAACTGAAAGCCAGCGGCGAGGAAATCACCCCGAAGGCATGGCAGCGGGAAATCGACCAGCTGACCGCCGGAAAGCAGACGGACACGCTTGCCATGAAATCCATGCGGGAGGATTTGAAAGCAGTGGAACGGCTCCGCAAAACCGCCGAGCAGCTGTCCCGACAGGAAAGGGACAAGTCTCACGACCGTGAGCCGGAGCGGTAAAGGCTACCGCGTTTTGGCGTACCCCTGTCAAGTGCGTCGCGTTTCACGACATACCTTTGCATACAGAAAAACCGCCGTACAGGTTTCCCCATACGGCGGCAGACTGTTTATTTGCCGAACAAGTCGCTGTGTGTGCCGGTGCGGGCCAGCGTCAGCACCAGAACATCATCCTCTATGCGATAGACAAGCAGCCAGTCCGGGAGAATATGACATTCCCGATGACCTGCCCAATCGCCGGATAGGTCATGGTCACGGTTCTTATCCGGCAGCGGTTCGCCCATCGCCAGCAACGCTACGACCTGCTCCAGCAGCTCGATCTTCAAGCCACGCTTGATGGCTCGTTTGTAGTCTTTTTTGAAACTGGTCGTGTACTTGACGGTATATTTGGTTTCTTTCATCTTTTCAGGTCAGCAAATAACTCGTCAAGGTCATTGTAGCCCTTTACAGACGGGTCTTTTGCAATCCTTTCCGCTTCCAGCATGGCAGCAACCGTTTCTTTGTTCGGCTGTTCCAGCCTTACTTCAAAGGGAATGCCGCCTTCACGAAGCGACTGGCGCACAAAGATGTTAAACGCCGTAGTCAGGTTCATGCCAAGTTCAGTAAACAGTGCGTCCGCCTGCGCTTTCAAATCTGCGTCCATGCGGATACTGATGTTTGTGGTATTTCCAGCCATACGATCAACCCCTTTCTGCTGGCAATTATAGTATATGCCATTTGCACGAAGAAAACAATACTTTGCACGAATATTTAACAACAAATTCATTTAAGGAGGTTACCGGCTTTATGAAAGAAATCATTTATGAAGAACAATAAGTCTGAACCTATCCCCGTCATGGATTACCGCCAGTACCGCAGAGTGCGGAGGCTGATGCATGAGTGCTGTAACTACATCGACGGAAACTGTATCGCCCTGGACGATGGGGAGGAATGTGTCTGTGTCGTGCAGGGCATGGTGTCTACCATCATCACCCAATCGGGCAGCTCTGGCATGAGCAGCGTATCGCTGCCGCAGGAGTTGATCGATGCCATCAACAATGTGGGGTTTTGGGATTCCATTCCGCTGTGGGCGGTTACACTGATCGGCGGGCTGCTGATTACGGTTTTATCCTTCACCATGATCCTCACGGTCTACGGCAGAATGTTCAGCCTGTGGATGTATGCAGCCATTGCGCCGATACCGCTGTCCACATTCGCGGGTGAGCCTACAAGCAGTGTGGGTAAAAACTTCATCCGCAGTTACGCAGGTGTATGTTTGCAGGGCGTGGTCATTGCCTTGTCCTGCATCATTTTCTCTGCCATTTCGTCCAGCCCGCCCGCCGTGGATACCGGCGCATCCGTTGTCACGGCGGTATGGACCTACGTTGGGGAGTTGGCTTTTAATCTGCTGGTACTGGTGGGAGCTATTAAGGGCTGTGACCGCATCGTGAAAGAAATTATGGGATTGTAAAGAGGTGTTGCCTTATCGAAATCAAAATACCGAAAGAAGTCCGCGATTACCATGAAAACATCTTTTTCGGGCTGAACACGCGGCAATTCATCTGCTCGGTGCTGGCGGTCGGCGTGGCGGTGGGCATCTACTTTGCCTTGCAGCCGTATGTCGGCACCGAAGAAATTGGCTGGATGTGCATTTTGGGTGCCGCACCGTTTGCCGCCTGTGGATTCTTCACCTACCACGGCATGACCGCCGAACAGGTGCTTTGGGCGTGGTTCAAGTCTGAAATTCTCTGCCCGAAACGCCTTGTGTTCAAGTCCGACAGTTACTACTACGAAGCCATGCGGCCCGCCATCCGTGTGGGCATGAAACGAAAGAGAGGTTTGCCTATGAAGAAAAACACCCATGACAGCGAGGAAACCGCTTGATTAAAACCCTGTCAAAAGCGCAGAAGATGGAACGCGAAAAGTTCCGTATTCCGCGCAGTGTACAGGATGCCATTCCCATCCGCCGCATTTTTGCGGATGGCATTTTCCAAGTTGGCAACCAATATTCCAAAACATGGTCGTTCACCGACATCAACTACGCCATCGCCAGCAAAGAGGACAAAACCAGTATGTTCCTTGATTACTCGGAACTGCTGAATGCTCTCGACTCCGGCGCATCGGCCAAAATCACGATTTACAACCGCCGCATCAACAAGGCCGAGTTCGAGCGCAGCGTCCTGCTGCCCGACAAGAATGACGGCTTGGACGAATACCGCCACGAATTCAACCAGATGCTGACCGCACAGGTCACCGGCACCAGCAACAGCATTGTGCGGGAGCGCTATCTGACCGTAAGCGTGGTAAAGCGCAACGCGGACGAAGCCCGCAGCTACTTTGCCCGCGTCGGCACAGATCTTGTGACGCACCTTGCACAGCTTTCCTCGGTGGCAACCGAACTGACGCTGAACGAGCGCCTGCATATTTTCCGCGACTTTTTCAAGGCCGGGGAACAGGCTGCGGCGGAGTTCAACATCCACGAACATTCCAAGCGCGGGCAGCATTTCAAGGACTGGTTCTGCCCGGACAGCATGGAATTTGCCGCCGACCATTTCAAGCTGGACGCCCGCTATGGTCGGGTGCTGTATTTGCAGGACTATGCCAGCTACAACAAGGACAGCTTTGTGTCGGAACTCTGCGACCTTGACCGCGATTTGATGATGTCCATTGACATCCTGCCGGTGCCTACGGATGAGGCCGCCCGCCAGCTGCTATGGAGTTGCAGCGCAAGGAAACCAAAGAAATGCTGGACGACCTGACGACCCGCGACCAGCGCATGATGTTCGGGCTGGTGACGCTGGTGCATCTGGCTGACAGCAAAGAGCAGCTCGACAGCGACACCGAAACGCTGTTTTCCACGGCGCGTAAGCACCTGTGCCAGCTTTCCACGCTGCGCTGGCAGCAGAAGGACGGGCTGGACACGGTGCTGCCGTATGGACTGCGAAAAATCCAAGCCCTGCGCACGCTGACCACCGAAAGCACCGCTGTGCTGATTCCGTTCCGTGCGCAGGAAATTATGCAGCCGAACGGTCTGTACTATGGGCAGAACGCCGTCAGCAAGAACATGATTGTGGCAGATCGGCGTCTGCTGCTCAATGGCAACAGCTTTCGGTTGGGTGTGTCTGGCTCCGGCAAGAGCATGAGCGCCAAGGAAGAAATCGTGCAGATTGCGCTTTCCACCGAGGACGATATTCTTATCCTTGACCCGGAGAGTGAATTTGGTTATCTGACCAAGGCGCTCGGCGGTGAGGTTATTCGCATATCTGCCACATCCGACACGCACATCAATGCACTGGACATGGACCGCGCCTACGGTGACGAGCGCAACCCGATTGTGTCTAAATCCGAGTTTGTTCTGTCGTTGTTCGAGCAGCTCATCGGTGACGGTATGGTGACCGCGAAAGAAAAGTCCATCCTCGGTCGCTGTACCGAACAGGTGTACCTGCCCTACATCCGCAACGGCTATAAAGGCACGCCGCCCACGCTGCAGGACTTTTACCGCTTGCTCAAAATACAGCCGGAACCCGAAGCGCAGGGGCTGGCGCTGTCGTCCGAGTTGTTCATTACCGGCACGCTGAACACCTTTGCCCGGCATACCAATGTGGACACGCAGGCGCGCATTATTGCCTACGACATTCGCGAATTGGGCGAGCAGCTTATGCCGCTGGGTATGTTGGTGACGCTGGATGCCATTTATAACCGCGTCATCCAGAACTGGAAAAAGGGGCGCAGAACGTGGATTTTCTGCGATGAGTTTTACATTTTGTTCCGCTATGAGTACAGTGCAAACTTTTTCTACAAACTGTGGAAACGCATCCGCAAGTACAACGGACTTGTGACCGGGCTGACGCAGAATGTGGACGAACTGCTGCGCTCCGACACCGCCCGCCTGATGCTGGCTAACTCAGAGTTTCTCGTGATGCTGAACCAGAGCGCTACCGACCGCGAGGAACTGGCGAAGCTGCTGAATATCTCCGACAACCAGCTTGGCTATGTGACGAATGTCCCTGCAGGCTGCGGGCTGATTCGCTGCGCAGGCAACATTGTTCCATTCACCAATTCCTTCCCGAAGGATACAAAGCTCTATAAACTGATGTCGACCAACCCGTCCGAGAAAAAGGAGTAAATCCTTGCGTTATAAAAATAAAGGACCGCCGAAGCGATCCGAAGGGGTGCTGCAAACTGGAATTTATATATGTTTTTGCAAATACACCATCCGATGCAGTTTTCTATGCATCTGATGAACTTTTTTCAGTAGCGTTTCCTTTTAAGCCACCTTGGTCTTTCGCAGATACCCCCATGCTGCCAGTCCAACGAGCAGAACGATCTTGATCGGTGCCGATGCCAGCAGTACATCTGCCTGAAAGAAGGCATGCCCACCTGCATAGAGAAAATCAAAGCCGGTCATTTTATACTGCAATGCGTTGGAAAACCCAATGCCCCCTGCCGGAAGCAGGGTGGACAGCCATTCTCCGAAGGAACCCGGCACGCCCATATAAACAATCATCGGTGCCACCACACTGATCAGCGCCACAGACAAAGCGGTCAGGTTGTTCTTGGCCCATACGGATGCCATCAGCACAAAGGCCACCTCCGCAAAGAAGATCAGGAAGTTTGCCACCAGCATGACCCACTCCATCTGCCCAACGGTATACGGCAGTAGGCTGGTCACAGAAAACAGGCATTGCACGGAAGTTTGGGTACTTTCCCAGCCAAATAGAGCATTCGTGACCAATATCCACACCACGCCGCAGAGCAGATACGCCGCTCCTGTGATACTGAACGCCGCCGCCAGCTTTGCCGCTGCTAGCCGCAGACCGCCGTTTTTTGTGCACAGTTGGATGTCCTGCGCACCGGTCTGTGCATCCGACGCAAACACCGGGGCCGCAATAACTGCACACAGCAGGGTGAGCAGCAAACTCAACAGAGTCTGGTAATCCATTGCGTCTGCACTGACTCCAAATGAATAGGTGAACGGTTTTTGTACAGTATCGAACTTTTTCTGTGCAATGGCCTGCGCCTGCTCATAGCCGGGCTTTCTGCTTTGTTCCAGCCGGATCACTGATTCCAGCCGTTTGGGGAGCTGGCTGTAAAAGTTCTGCATATCCTCTGCGGTCAGCCCCATCACGCCCGGTGCCATGCCGGTTTTCGGGTCGGCAAAGGCTTCCTTTGCTTTGCTCACAAGAGGCTGATACCGGGCAAGTTCTTTATAAAATACCTCGTCCGGGATATCGTTGATGGAACTTGCATCATACTGCCGGTACACCCGCTGAGAGGCTTCCAGTGCTTCCTGCATGACATCCGGCGTGATGGTACCGGATACCTGCTGCTCCTGCTGTTTCTGGATTGCTTTCAGACCCGTGTAACGCACTTTGTTTCCGCTGGCATCCAGTTCCGTCCAGCCGATAAAGGTCACCGGCAGATATGCCATGACCACAGCCAGCACCAGCGCAATGGCCAGCAGAATAGCTGTCATACGGGTTTTGCACACACGTTTCAATTCCAAACGATACAGGTTCATTTTGCTTCCTCCATTTCCTCCGGGAAAAGCCACAGATACAGATCTTCCAGCCTGGGCTGCGCCGAGATGCTGTCCGGCAACTGCGGTGCATCCGCCAGATACCGCAATGTTACCGTTCCGTCCGGCTCGTTGCGCAGGTTCACCACCCGCAGCCGGTGCTCCCACCGGGAGAGCGTTTCCATCGGGATATTTCCTTGCCAGACTTTGCCCTCAATCTGCTTTACCAGCCCTTCGGTGGTGTCCTTCGCAATGATCTTACCAGCCTTCATCACGGCATTTTCGGCCGCAATGTATTCCACATCCGAAACGATATGCGTTGAAATAAGAACGATTCGTTCCTGTGCAAACTCCGACAGCAGATTGCGGAACCGCACCCGTTCTCCAGGGTCCAGCCCTGCCGTGGGCTCATCTAGAATTAAAAATTCCGGGTCGTTGAGCAGTGCCTGTGCGATGCCTACCCGGCGCTTCATACCGCCGGAAAGCTTCACGATCTTTTTGCGGCGCACCTCAGTCAGGCTTACCCGCTCCAGCAGTGCGTCGATCTGCCGGGCAGCCTCTATGCGCGGCAGACCCTTGAGTGCCGCCATATATTCCAGATAGTCCTGTACCGTGAATTCCGGGTAAAACCCGAATTCCTGCGGCAGATACCCCAGCTTTTCCCGGTAGGCCGCACCAAGCGTCCCAATCTCCACCCCATCGCACAAAATCCGGCCACTGCTGGGCCGCAGAATGCCCACCAGCATCTGCATTAAAGTTGTTTTGCCTGCACCATTCGCCCCCAGCAGCCCCCACACACCCGGCGTGAGCGTGATGGACACATCATCCACCGCCGTTTTATCCCGGTATCGCTTTGTAATATTCTGAATTTTCAGTTCCATGTCTTGCTCCTTTCAGCTTTCTGCAATATATTCTGACCGGGCGGCAAGCCGGATGCACTGCAACACCATACAGAGCACCAGCACGCCCGCCGCCAGCGGCAGACCTTTCGGCAGTTCCGATAATTGCACGAACCGCAGCAAACACAGCTGCCCTGCAAACAGCGGTACAGCCCCGGTCATCATCCATTCCGGGCGCACCCAGCGCAGCAGCAGAAGCAGCTCATTGTTTGCGGTCAGAAATGGCACGGTCAGCACCGCCAGCAGTTGCCCGATGCTCCATGGCACGGCTGCCCGCACATTGAGTACCAGCACTCCCAGCAGGATCGTTTCCCCCGCCAGCAGCAGCAAAAACCGCATCACCAGCGGACGACCGACTCCTGCATATGTGGCTTGTTCCAGTTCAAGCATCTTATATTGACTTGCCCGGTATAAAAACGGCAGACCGAGCATGGCTGTCAGCGTGGCGAGTGTGCTCAGACCAAACAGTGCATTGCGTAATGTCCATGCCTTCTCCCACAGGGCAAGTTCCCGACCCACACTGTACAACGCCAGTGCCGCCATTGCTTCCAACGCCCAGACCTTCCAGCCCAGCAATTTGAACTGGCAGTGCAGCAAATCACGCCAATCACTCCGTTGTTTTGCGATATGTTCCGCCCGGCAGCGGCGCAGCAGCGTTTCCGGGACAGCTGTGTCCGGCTCTGCCGCCAGTGCTCTGGACAGTTCTTTTTCAAAGGCTTGATTCATCTCCAGTCCTCCTTTTCCAATTGCATTTTCAAGGTTTTCAATGCGGCACGCAGGCGGGATTGCACCGTGCGCAGGGGCAGACCTGTGATCTGCGCGATTTCCCGCAATTTAAGCTGTTGTGCGAACCGCAGCAATACTAGTTCCCGCTGTTCCGGCTCCAACTGGGCCGTCAGCACTCGCAGGTTTGCTTTCTCCTCCGCCGCAGCAAAGCCGCTTTCCTGATAGGCGGGTTCGCCCGGCAAGCTTTCCAGCGATACCTCCGTCCGCTCCATAGTACGGTTCAGATCGATGCAAGTGTTTTTTGCGATTTTGTACAGAAAGGGACGGAATGCCCCCTGAAATCCACCACAGGAATCCAGCCAGCGCACCGCTTTCAAAAAGGTTTCCTGTGTTGCATCCTGCGCCTGCTGCTCGTCCGCTGTATGCCAACGGCAATAGTTCAGAATTTGTGGATAGTACGCTGCAATCAGAGTGTCCAGCGCACCCGTATCTCCGCTCTGCGCTTTCCGCAGCAATAATTCTGTCTGGATACGGTTCACCCCCTTCCTGTCTATTAAAACGTTCCACATCATCAAAATGATTTCTGTTTTTTCAAAAATTTCAAATAATTGCCTTTATTATGTTCTTACCAGTTCTTGCAGTCGGATGGCGACCTCAAGTCGGTGCAGGGTAACATCGGCCATGCGGCTGCCGCCGTTTTAATGGATACCTACGCCCACACACAGGACAAGCCCCGGCTGGAGCTGACCGAGAAGATCGAGGCAAACTTCTATTCCCAAAATATGTCCCCGGCAGCACCCCAACCCCGGCAAAACGAAAAGCCGGCGGCAACAAAAATCTCCGGCAAGGAGATTCTTCAAGCCATCCGGCTGATGGACGCAGACGAACGCAGAGAGTTGACGAGAGCCTTGTTCGCCTAACTTTTCTTCCTTTTATGCAAAGGAAAGCAGGCTGTGCGCATCTTGCGCAGAAAGACCTGATATTCGGGAAATGTGCAACTGGTATGCAGAAAGTGTGCAGCCACTTTCCTACATAAAGAAAGAGCGCCAAATCTTACGATTTGACGTTCAGAATTTGGCGCAGTAAAGCAATCCAAATCCGAACCATTTCTCTTTGATGCGACTTCTGCCGCTTCCTCAAATGTGATGGTCTGTGTATCGTTGATGATTACACCTATCTGTATTATACATCGTCTGTTTTTCCTTTGCAAAACGATTCTAAGAAAGGACACCCTATGTTGAAATTCTACCACATCCTGCTTTTACCCCTCGTTGCCGTTTTTATTGCAAGTGCCGCAGGTATTGCCCGCTATGCCACCGACTCCTGTACGCAAAGCCGAATGTATCGGCAGCTTGCCGCGCAGACAGAGAAATTCCCCGATGACGCTGCGTCAACGGGGAATAATTTTTTGCCGCAGTATCAGGCGCTGTACGCGCAAAACAGAGACCTTTCCGGGTGGATACAGATTGATGGAACCAACATCAACTACCCGGTCATGCAGTCAAAGCAGGATCTCGACTTTTACCTAAAACACAACTTTGAAAAAGCCGACTCCCCGCACGGCTGCCCGTATGTGCAGGCAAACTGCGACCTGCAAACGCCATCCGACAACATCCTTGTGTACGGACACAACATGAAGGACGGCACTATGTTCTCGGATTTACTGCAATACAAGCGCGAATCCTTTTGGGAGCAGCACAGAATTATCCGATTTGATACCCTGACGGCACAGGCAGAATATACCGTGATGGCGGTATTTCGGGGCGAGGCTGAGAACCTGTTCGCCTATTATCAATGTACCGATGCCGAAACACCGCAGGAATTTGCCGCCTATGTGGACGCCTGCAAGAACGCCGCCCTGTACGACACCGGCGTGACGGCTGCTTATGGGGACAAGCTGATTACGCTGTCCACCTGCGACGATTTCGGCAAAAACAGCAGGGTGGTCGTTGTGGCAAAGCGTATAACCGAACCGAGGTGAGAGCATGAGAACGCCAAAAGAGAACAAACAAATTCTCCGCGCCCGCACCCCCAAAAGTACGGCGGGGACGATACCGAAAGCCGCCCTAAAAGCGGCGTGGCTATAAGAGCCGCCTCAAACGATATGAACTACTGGTCTTTACTGACAAGAGTGTTCATTTGCTTTATCTTCCGTTTCCATAGCAAGTACTGTGAAAGCCAAACGACAACGAATATTGCAACGAATATTGCCACATAGGAGAGAACGCCGAGGGCAGTATGCTTCATCCAATTGGTAAAATAGGCAATCGGCAGCATAATAACGCTGATAATCATAAAGTAAATACCGCTTTGCTTGGCAAGACTCCACGAGTCAAGTTCCCAAACAATCGATGCTGCTGCAAAGCCAGCGCCCATAATGGCACACAGAACGGTTTGCAAGATGACTGCATTCAGTTCGTTTCCGGTTGCGTCTATAAGTTCAGGTGTAACGGGGTAAAAGGAGCCATTCCCAATGCAGATGGAAATAATCAGAGTAATCACAAATCCAATGGCAATACCCGTAGGCAAGCCAAATAACCCACGCATTAAAATTTTCTTTTTCATTTGCCACCTCATAATCCTAACAGTTGTTTGATTTTTGCAACATATCGCCTTGAAACATAAGTAACGGTTCCATTCGAGAGAGAAACGCAAATCGTTCCCACAAAGCTCAAATCAAACCCCTTGACCTTTTTCAAATTGACGATGTCGCTGTTTGATATGCGAACAAAAGAACATTTTGCAAGGCGCTGCTCTGCCTCGTAAAGCCGTAGTCGGAGAAGAAATGTACTGCTTTCCGTCTCGGCATAGACTTTGCCCTCTGATGCATAGACCCGATAGATTTGGGTTGGATCAAGCATTGTTGCTTGATCATCTTTGAAGGCTGCAATCATCTGGGGCTGCTCACTTGAAAGCCTTTTTACTATTTCATTGACCTCCTCGGTCACTTTGCTTGTAACGACGACAATCTTTGTTTCTGTGCATTCTTCGTCAATTTTGATTTCAATCTTCATCCGATTACCTCCTTTCCACGGCTATATTATAAGAAATCGGGGAGAATATTTCTATTGTTTCACGATAGGTGGTAGTTATTTGCTCATAGGTGGTAGATTAAAGCAAAGAATATAGCAAGGCACAAACATTAACAAGATTTATATGGTTGCATCAGTGCATCCAAATGTTTTCTTCTAAATTGCAAAGCCGCCCCTTATAGTCATCTATCAGAGCCTGAACAGTTTCCCCTTGCGGGAAGGTCACCAGATAGCCATCCCCGGCCTCATGAAAACTGATGACTCCCGCAAGCCCGGCCATCTCGGCCACTTTTAGCAGGGTGTGGTAGTCATATTCGGCGGCGCTGATGTACAAGTCCATAGGAGAAACCCTCGCGTTTCAAAGATATAGCCCTATTATAGCGACATTCTTTCATAAATGCAAAGAAAATGTCATCAGCCTTGTGGCGTTTGTGTCCGGCTCGGCCTACGGAATCTTTTTCGCCGCCAACGCGCCCAGCGCAGATGCCATCACCGTACAGCAAGCCGTAGAAACCCTGACGGAAGAATACCGCGACAGGCTGGAAGAAATCTCCGCCACCGTACAGCATGACCGCCAAGACATTACAGCCAACGATGACGTGTACTACATTCGCTGGCAGGATGTCTTGGCGGTCTTTTCTTCGTATATTTCGGGTGATGAGCAGGGCACCCCCGTAGCGGCGCTGACGGAAAATCAAGTGGACAAGCTGCGGGAAACTATGTGGGCGATGAACGCAGTGGACTATTCCACCCGGAGACGACTACCATAGACACTGCCGACGAGGACGGCAACCCAACTACCACAGAAATAACCGAAACCGTCCTTGTGATAGAACTCACCCACAAAACACTCGACGAGATGGCGGCAGATTATCATTTCACCACCCGCCAAAACACCTACCTGCAACTCCTGCAAGACCCGCAGTACGAAGAACTGTGGGCGGAACTGCTCGGCGGCTTTGCATAGGGCGGGGGAGAGGTCATGTCTCCTGACAGCACCCGCACGCCAACGGGCACGCTGCAATGGCCGCTGCCGGTTGCGGGTACAATTACCTCGCAGTTCGGCCACCGTATTGACCCCATCACCGGCGAGGTAAGCTCCCACACTGGCACCGACATTGCCTGCGCCGAGGGCGCACCCATCATTGCCGCTGCAGACGGAACTGTCACCGTTGCCAATGGTCTCGACAGCTGGGGCGGCAGCTACGGCTATTACATCCAAATCGACCATGGCGGCGGGCTGCAAACGCTCCCACTGTTCGTCCATCTGCGTCACCACCGGCCAGCAGGTGCAGGCCGGGCAGGTCATTGGCTATGTTGGTCACACCGGGCGGGTGACAGGCAGCCATCTGCATCTGGAGGTGAGAATCGAGGGCAACCGTGCGGATGCAATGCAATACTTTACACTATAAAGTTTAAGAGAATCTTTGACGGCTGTTGAGACAGTGTACAAAAACAAAATCGAAAATCGTCTGTTTTTATTTTGCAACCCTATTACGAGAAAGAGTACGCTACATGAGCATGAGGTGATGAAACACCCATGCTCAAAATAAAATGATTACGAATGTGTATATAATGTAATTACACTGTAAAATATTGTGAAAGCCCTTGATTTTACAGTGGCCGTGTGTCATTATAAATGCCAGAAAGTATAGTGAAGGCGGCGGTTATCATGAGTACGATGATCTATCTGATTCGGCACGGGGAAACGGCAGGAAATGCAGAGGTGCGCTATATCGGATGGACAGATATTCCATTGGATGCAAAAGGCGTTGCGCAGGCGCAGGAACTTTGCTATAAGCTGCAGCAATGCGCCATTGATGAGATCTATGCAAGTCCCTTACAGCGGGCAATCGCTACGGCGGCGCCGATTGCAGAAGTGCTGAGAAAACAAATTCACATCGAAAACGGCCTGAAGGAGATCAACTGCGGCGCATGGGAAACGCTCACCGCGAAGCAAGTTTGTGAGAAATGGCCAAAAGAGCTGGATAACTGGGCAAACCACCCTGATAAGCTGAAAATTCCGGAGGGAGACTCCTTTGCCGATGTACAAAAGCGGATGATCTCTGCGCTGGGGGCCATTGCGCGGGCCAATCAGGGTAAAAATGTCGCGGTAGTCTCCCATATGGGAGCAATCCTGACAGTGGGTGTTACCTGACGAATACGCCGATCCGGAATCTGTGGTCGCTCGGTCAGCCGGGCAATACGTCTATTTCCAAAATCGTCTACGATGATGATTTGAATCCGCGATTGATCGGTTGGGCGGACGAAAGCTATCTGCCAATCAGCCTGCAAAGCGGCGCGCAGGTTGTCGCCGGCTTTGAGGGGCCACAGCCGACAGAAAAAGCAATATGAAAATAGCCATCAGGGATCCGGCAGCTGCCAGATCCCTGATGGCTATTTTTAGGTGCGCCCAGCATGGGCAACAACTAGGTTGTGCAAGACCACTACACGATCGGCAGCAGAAAGCGTTAACCGTAAGCAAGGGCGACCACCGTGAGGTGGAACCTAAAGGAACCGGGATGTCAGCGGGAAAAACGCTGGCGGGAAAACTCCTGAACCGACGAACAGAAATTACATAGTAAAATGTTGGTAAAATGTATTTTTCCGGTGTGAAAACGGTGGTCTCATACGTTATAGTAATAAGAGAAACCATACAGGGGGCTGCAATGGAGCGAATGGAAGTGCTGCGCTTATATGATCACCACAGCGATGAGGTGTATCGGTTGGCGTATAGCTATTTGATGAATCGAGATGACGCGCAAGACATTGTGCAAGAGGTATTCTTAAGACTTCTTGAGAAAAAATCATTCTATAAAAACAGAATCTGAAGATGCGTTTTTAGCGAGGATAACTATAAACTGTTGTAAGGATTTACTGCGAAAAAATAAGCACAGGCAATACATTCCGCTCGATAATGTGGATATCCCAAGTAAAACAGATTTTCAAGACCAAGAAGAAATAATGCACGCGCTGATGAAAATTGCTCCCCAATATCGAATTGTTATTTACCTTTATTATTATGTAGGGTATAGACCAAGCGAAATGGCAAAAATTCTAAAGCTCACTGAATCTGGGGTGTCTATGCGCATGACTCGTGCACGTAGACAACTCAAATTGTTACTCGGAGAGGAGGCCTTTAATGAAAGCTTCTTATAAAGACAGTATGCAAAATGTTGTATTTGGAGAAAGTGAAAAAGCAAAAATTCGCAGAGTAATTCTTGCCACTACTGTGCCAGTAAAACAACGAAGCAACATTCTGCATTGGAAATATATGATCGTGATCGCGGCAGTGTTTTTGGCTGGTGCTGGAATATACAAAAGTGTGAAACTGAGCTGGGAAAATGAGCAGTATGGGCAATATGAGTTTGAGATTGCGGCTTCTGATTATAGAACACCAAAAGAAAATGTATCAAATGATTTTTTGCAAGATGCAAAGGAACGGGCAAGTGCAAATACTGACAGGAAAGCTTTTTATGAAGTTGACAGCTGGCAAAGTGCTGTAAATAAAATAGGACTTAGTATGTTGAGTAGTAGATGGTTTCAAGACAACTTGAATAATTCAGAGCCAAGGGTGAGTATTACAGCAGAATGTGACACAGAAGGAAACATTGAAAAAATCTTTGCATCAGCACTATACAAAGTAAGTGATAATGAAGAAAATGACTATACTGTGTGGTATACAGCCGAGACAAAAATAGGAGCAGAAAGTCAAAGTGATTCGTTGACGGTGGGAAATATAGGAATGGCGGACACTACTTTTATGCAGTACACATTACCGTATGGAACAAAGATACAGATTGCGATAACAAAGAATGGTGGAAAAGTTCGTCAAATTAACACGTACTTTGTGAAAGATAATATTCTGTATCATATATACGCAGATGTGTGGGCGCAGGAGTCGGGACGAGCAGATATACCGATAAATGACTTTCTTGTAATATTGGACGAAATAGAAGAATGTGCCCCGATAAATTGAATCCTTATATATTGAACGTAGATAATACACTAGGAGGGAAATGATGAATAAAGCAGTATCGTTTTTTATGGCAATTCTTGCTTTGGTGGTAATGATTCCTACGGCAGCTTTTGCACAGGAATCAAATACAAGTACGGCCAAAGTAAATGAAACAACAGAAAAAACCTATGACCAGGGTATTCGAGATGTCGAACTTGGTGATGGTACGATTGTAAAGGTTGGCTTCTCTTCGACCGAATATACGAACTCAATTATGCCCAAAAGTGGATGCGCTAACGGTAATCATACAAATAAGCATTATTATGGCACTGTTGATGCAACTAGAATTCATCAGGCGGCTGCAAGCCATCCATGCTATTGCACAGTAGTATATTCGCAAGATTGGCAGTGCAGTTCGTGCAATTCTTCTGGAACGGATAGGCGTTCCGTTCTCGTTTGGTGCCCAAGTAGCAATACAGTAGATGACGAGACGGGGCCAGATTTGAGTTGTACTTTTGAAGGATAACTAAGCAGCAGAGTCTTGTACGGCGTTCATTATATAAGGATTGAGAAAAAGTAGTACTGGACTTAGCATATAGTAAGCGCAACAACAATTCCCAAGGCAGCATGAGTTGCCTTGGGGATTGTTGTTGTTTACCGATTCAGAAAAATCCGCGACGCACAGGTGTCTAACACATCCAAATTCTTTCTCCGTTTGTGATGAATTCAAACAGGCGATATTTCTGCGCATTATCGGTCAGCACCAGCCGAGGCCTTGCCCGTTGCAAAGTTGCCGTCTGTGGTCAAGGTGGCATTGTAGCAGTTGATGGCAGCAGTGTCGTGTTCGTACATCGTGGCGAGAGTAAGCGAAAACCAAAAAGGGCAGAGCGAAATTGGCGCGGATGCTATCAGACTATTGTGGAGAATGCAGGAAACTATAGTAAGATAATAAGCAAAAAATCAAGGAGTTACATAAAGTAGTCATAAAAGTGCTTGAAAGTATGCGACGAATTTGATTTAATTAGCATTAGAAGAAGATAATAGAAAGGAGATGTGTAGTGCATGTTGTCGGGGAAACAAATTGCCGAGGCAAGAAAGCGAAAAGGACTAACGCAAGAGGCCTTGGCGGCAGAACTTGGAGTTTCGAGACAAACGATTGCAAAATGGGAACAAGAAATTTCAATACCCAGTGTTACAAATGCACATAGACTGATAGATATTCTAGGCCTACAGGAAATGGAGAATAAATCGTCTGCCGAAGATGAAGGCAATGCAAGAACTATTTGTAAAAAAAGATTAACAAAAAGATTGTTGATTGAACTTTGGGCAGTATATGTTGGGATAGCATTTCTCTGCTTTTTTTCTATTGGAATTGGGGCATTGTTTTTTATCCCTGCAATATCGGTTGTCCTAATATTAGTTGCTATTGTAGTGCAGGAAGTAAGGGGAAAGAAGACAGATCCACCGATGAAGATTCTTCTCGGCGGAATATGCTTTATTGGGCTTTCCATACTGGCAGTAGTTGCTATACTTGCAAGTGGGTTTGTTCTAAGAGAAAATTATCAACATAAAGCTTTTTATTCTGTTCCTGCTACACAACTAAAAAAATATTCGGCAATTAATGAGTGGATTGATGAATGCAAAACGATAGGACCTGATATTTATGGGCAATGTATTGAATTGCCGTCAGATAAGACAATCTGCCTCTATATTGTATATAGACATCAGGTGACGGACGCATCGGATGCAAGCCTCGTTTCAGATCCGCTACATATGCGATTCATTGCAAAATACCGTGGTGGTACTGAATATGATGGGGTGGATTTGTATTTTCTCCAAGGGAGAAGTAGTTATCAGATGCTTTTCTCTATTGACGGAAGTGAACCTTATTATAACAGTATGGCAACTGTTAATCCAATGCTTATAGATGATGCGAAGGCACTATTTAACAATCTGCAAGGAGATGAAAAAAATGCTTAAAAAGGTTAAAAAGATAGTCGCACTGATGATGGCAACAATGGCGCTTTCTACATTATTCGTGACGACTGCGTTTGCGCAGGAGAATGATGTAGAAGTTATTGAAGAAGCGAAGATTCTTGAGGAAATTGTTTCGTATTTGGAAGACGGTGTGACAATAGATGTTGCGCCCAATGAATCAAAGCGGATTGAAATACCACTGTCAAATGGAGAAAGTGCGTATCTTGAGATCGGATGCACACCAATTACATTGACAAGCGGAACAACAAGCGCCAGCTATAACTATACTTCAAATGGTGACTATATATTTATTGGGGAAATATAAACTATGGAAGTATTGGGAGTTATAGTCATAGAATCAACTTCAAGATAACCGCATTATCCCCTACATGCGAATTCTACATAACATCTGCGAGCGTTGAATACCAGCAGCCATCAGTTGGATATGTTAATTCTGGATCTGGCATAACTGGAAACAAAAATTATGATGTGAAGACAAGCTCTTATTCTAAAGCATACGCAAGTTTTACAATCAATGGATATGTAAATAATATATATTCGAAAATTCTTATGAACTCTATGAATCCGAATAAGATTACATTTACAATATATTATTCGCTGGCTCCAATTGATTAGTCCTGAAAATAGTGGATGCTTGTGTCTTCACTTATTGCCACAGCGAGAAAAAATACAGTTGCCAACAAAACAGCGATACCACTGGGAAGCAAGGAACAATGCAAAGCTAGGAATTCATTTTGCGTCTCTGCATCCGGTGAGTATCAAGTAAAACACAAACAACACCCCAAAGTTGGAAAAGGTACTTTGGGGTGTTGTTATTTAGGTGCGCCCAGCATGGGCAACAACTAGGTTGTGCAAGACCAATACGCGCTCGCCGTATCGGCATTTAGAATTATGCGGTATTGCCTTAGATTAAAACTGGGGCTTAACAGTTATTGAGCATCCCTTAATTGCTCTACAACACTGCATTTCGCTGCGTTGTCATACATCATGCAGGGGATCAGCCACCCCAGCAGAAGAAATACCGGAATTGTCAGCAGGACAGGCAGAATGGTGAATCGATACTCAAAGAACCAGAACATACTGCCCAGCATTTTTCCTGCAAGAGGTCCCACCGCCAGCGACAGAATAAAGGCCGCCGATACGGAGGACATTGCGTAAAACAATCCCTCGTAGATCAGCATGGTTTTGAGCTGCCGGTTCGTCATTCCTACAGCCTGAAGCACAGCAAATTCACGGCGGCGGGAAAGAATACTGGTCATCATGGCGTTGAAGAAATTTAAGAGTCCCACCAGCCCGATGATAGCACAGAGGATACCACCTATCAGAAGGAACATCTGCCGGAACTGAGCAAACTCAGAGCGAGCCGTGGCCTTGCTTTCATACATCAAGGGTGAAAACTCACCGGCAGTGAGCTTCGATAGATATTGCTCTGCTTCGGCCTCGTCTGCGTCGTCTGCTGTGTCGAACAGGTAGAGCATCGGAATGGCCGCACCGCCGCTGTCCCTCTGTGCGGTATCCACAGACAAAACTGTCTCATATCCAATACCACCATAACGATAACTCATGGAATACGGAAGCTCTACCAAGGCGCAGACCGTGTACTCTACATCTCTAGCTCCATACAGTTTTTCCTGAAAGTACTCCTCCGGTGTATCTTCGGTGCGGAGTTCCCCGGTGCGGCTGTCGATATATTTCACATCGTCCGCATAGGTGGCGGTGATCGTGTCTCCCACCTTGGGGTAGTATTCAGGATTGGGCAGATTACCGTAGTCATCTAAGGAAACCGCAATGGCAATAGCGTTATTGTTTGGCTCCAGCATAGGAGAAATATCTCCGTCGAACACTTGCAGCTTGTCAAACAGGCTGTTATCCAGAGCCTCGATTCTGGTATCTCCCATCACCATATCGCCCCGGTGCTCCATGCGGCTCATATGGCTGTCCAACTGCTCAGCACTTTCGTACCTTGCATAGTCCTGTCGCAGAGCATCCTCCGTCATCCACAGGTAGGCGGGTTTTCGCACAGCATATCCCGTGCCGGAAAGACTGGCCTTTGTGTTTGCGGAGATATCCTCTATTTGCTCCTGGGTGATAAATTCATCTGCACTCAAGTTATAACGAAAATAGTCGGGAGTGCTGACGATAAAATCGGCGCAGGTCATGGTGGATACATACTTCTCCATGCTGAAGCCGCCCACAAAGGCACACAGCGCATTGAACAGTGTCACCGACAGTGCCAGAGACACCACCACCAGCACCGTTTTTTTCTTGTTTCGTCCCAGATTGGCAAAGGCCATCTGATGGAGCTTGGCTCCCCGGGTGCTGCGCTGTTTTTTTCTTAGTCTGTATCGCATCCGTATATTTGGTAGCCTCTACCGGAGAGACCTTGGCTGCCATTTTTCCGGGCTTGGAACAGGACAAGAGCACCGTCAACAGGGCAAACAGCATAGAACCAAGGAAGATCACAGGCGATGTGCTGATGGTGGTGATGCCTGCATCCAACTGGGTGGAGCGCAAGACAACAGGAACCAAAACGGCGCCAATGCCGTAGCCCAGCAGCAGCCCCGCCGGAATACCGATCAGACAAAGCAGAAGTGCCTGCTGGCGAATGATGCGTTTGAGCTGCCGGGGCGTTGTGCCAATGGTTTTCAGAAGTCCGTAAAACCGGATATCTCCCGCAACAGAGATCTGGAAAATGTTATAGATGATAAGATACCCCGTGAAAATCACCAGCAGCAAAAAAGCCGCTATGGCGATCACAAGTTCCGGATCAAGCTGCGACTCCAGCTGGGATGAGGTATATCCCCAGTTGACGCCGATCCGGACGCTGTTGGGATCGGTATAGCTGTCCCATGTGTAGCCAAGATCGGTATCCACCTGCTCCATCTGCCCTTGAATGTTTGTGCCGGAGGCCAGCATGACATTCAAATCGGTGCGGAAAGGCTGTAAACCTGTTTTCACTGCCTGCGCTTCGATGTCATCTGCGTAATCACGGCTGATGTTGATGTAATGAACAGGCATTAGTTCATCATAGTCCCAATAGCCCACCAGCGTAAAGGTATCTGTTACAGTAAAGGCGGTTTGATCCTTGTCCGTAATGGAATAGGAAACCGTGACCTCGGCGCCCAGCTCCGGCGTTACGCCAAGCAGCTGCAACGCTGCCGTATCCATGGCTACCTCTTTGCCGCTTTCGGGCATCCGTCCGGTAGTAGGGGTTGCATAGCTCCATTTAGTGCAGTTGGCATCCATGTAGCTGATCTCTGCCGGTATTTTGGCAAAGACCCCCTCCGCAGTGATACCGATTACCTTCCGTACCCCCGCAGCCTTCACCTTTGGGTGGGCAGCGATGCGTTCCGCCTGCTCGGGGGAAACATCCTTAAAGGTGCCATGCGCATAGCCGCCTACCTGCCGAAACTGGTAGGTTTCATAACTGGCGTTCAACGACAAGACAATGGTGAACATGGACGTAAATAGCAGCGTTGTCAGCGCAATGGCAAAAATAGCGATCAGATTGCGGCGGCGGTTCGCATAAAGAGATTTTAAGCTGAGCTTCCGAATACATTTTCTGTTTTTGACATTCATCGTAACCACCTCCCGTTAGCTCTGGGAGACGATCCGACCATCTTCGATACGGATAATGCGGTCTGCCATCTGCGCAATTTCTTCGTTGTGAGTGATCATTACGATTGTCTGGGCGAACTTTTGACTGGTGACTTTCAAAAGGCTCAATACATCCTGGCTGGTTTTGGAATCCAGATTGCCGGTGGGTTCATCTGCCAGAATGATAGCGGGTGCTGCCGCCAGCGCACGGGCAATGGCTACTCGCTGCTGTTGACCGCCGGAGAGCTGATTGGGCAGCGCATCCAGACGATCATCCAGCCCAAGTGTCTGTACAATCTGCTGTACGAAATCCTTATTGACCTTGCCACCGTCCAGCTCAATGGGTAGAACAATATTTTCATACACATTCAGCACCGGAACAAGATTATATGCTTGGAACACAAAGCCGATTTTCCTGCGGCGGAAGATGGTCAGCGCTTCCTCCTTCAGGGAGAAAATATCCTGTCCGTCCACCATAACCGTGCCGCTTGTAGGGCGATCCAGCCCGCCCAGCATGTGCAGCAGCGTGGATTTGCCGGAGCCGGATGTGCCGACAATTGCAACAAATTCGCCCTTCTTTACACTTAAATCAACTCCATCCAACGCATGAACTGCGTTATTGCCGGAGCCATAAATCTTTTTCAGGTTTTTTGCCTGTAAAACTTCCATAAATGAGTACCTCCATGAAAAAATCTGTATGTATGAAAGGAAATGATCCTTTGATACATACAGATTATCGCATAGGAATCTTTCCACATTCTTTCCGGCGGAAAATGAAATCTAACAGTTTTGATAGAATTGTTGTTATTTCGGCAGAAATATGGAAAACGTACTTCCTTTTCCCGGAACGGAAGCAATCTTGATATAACCGCCCTCGCCGGATATGATCTGTCGGGCAAGGTATAAGCCGATGCCGACCCCTTCTTGTTTCTGCACACTATTTGAGCGGTAAAAGCGAGCAAATATCTTCGCTTGCTCATTTTCCGGGATGCCTGAACCGGTATCCGATATATCGATCCTTGCAAACATTTCGTAACTTACGGCAGAAATCCTGATTGTGCCATGCTCTGTATATTTGATGGCATTGTCTACGATATTAGCCAGCGCTTCCGCTGTCCATTTGAAGTCGAATACAGCAAAAGCATCGGTATCCTGCATTTGCAAAGACAATCCTTTTTCAGAAGCCTTGGCAGTATATTGTTCTACCACACTTTCAAGCAGCGGCTGCAGCGCTGCTTGCTGAGGGGAGAGTGAAATGATCCCGTTTTCCAGTCTGGAAAGCTTTACGAGAGAATCGATCAGAAATCGCAGCTTTTCCGATTGTTTGTACAGCGCCTCCACATTTGCCTTCGCCGATGCAGGCAGAGTTTCCTCCATCAAAAGCTCGCTGTATAACAGCAGGTTTGCAATCGGCGTTTTCGTCTGGTGGGAGATGTCCGCAATCAAGGTTTTGATTTTGTCTTTTTCCTGCGCTACATTTCGAGAAGATGCTTCTGCGGCAGAAAGATAGTGTGCAAACTTTGTTTCCAATGCAGACAGCTGGCTTTCATCAAAATTGGTTTCAGAAAAGGAGCCGGTCATGGCAGCGTCCAGCATCCTTTCGATTTCTTCCATCGTTTTTCTGGTCTTTCTCCGCTCCCATAACACAACAGCTGCCGCCGCCAGAAAACACAGCAGTATGATCACAATGCCGGTTTTATTCATCTTTTGTCACCCAGCTATAACCGATCCCATAGACGGTTTTAATGTATTTCTGTGCGCCAAGCTTATCCCTCAGTCGCTTGATCGTAACGGACAAAGCATTTTCATCCACATATTCTGCGCCATCTGTCCAGATCCGGTCTACAAGGTCTCCACGGGTCATGGTTCGGCCTCGGTTTTCAACAAGCAGACGCAGTAATTTTTGTTCTGTTTTGCTCAATTCCACTTTTGAATCTCCCACATAAAAGGTCATGGCCTCAAAGTCAAAGTGAAATAGATCCATATGGAACGGCGCATTTTTATGGTTTGACGCTTGCTTTCGCAGTTGGGTATTCACCCTTGCCCGCAAAACCGAAAGAGAAAAGGGTTTGGTAATGTAATCATCAGCGCCCCGCTCCAGTCCGTCTACGATATCCAGATCGGTGTCATTGGCAGTCAGCAGAATAACAGGAATTCCGGGCAGGTTTTCCTTGACCTCCCGAAGCAGCTCAAGCCCACTGCCATCCGGCAGATTGACATCCAGCAGGATCAGGGATACACTCCCGCAAAGCAATTGTTCTCTTGCCGCTTTTAGATCATGGCAGGATATAATCTGACGGTCATCTGCTTTCAGCGCTTTGCATAAGCCTTGATTCAAACCGATATCATCTTCAATAATCAATAATTGCTCCATATATCTCACTCCTTCGTTACGCAAAAGCGATTGTCGTTTCCTTTGGTGGTTTCTCATCTTCACAGTTCAGAAGATAGGCAATTGCCTTATTCGCAAAGCAATTTGTTTTCATGGTATATAAGGATTGAAAAGTAGTACTGGACTTAGCACATAGCAAGCGCAAAACAATCCCCAAGGTGGCATGAGTTACCTTGGGAGTGCTGTTATTTATCGATCCAGAGAAATCAGCAACGCACAGGAGTCTAACATATCCAAATTCTTTCTTCGTTTGTGATGCGCATGCTTATGCCATTGCTCGATTATATGTCTAATTCTTAGGAGCAATGCTGCACTTTCAGCCAAAACGATGTGCAACAGCTCCTACTCGATTAACTGCTTTACGCTCCCGCATTCCTGTAGAGCAGGGGAGTACAGAATCTGATGCGGAGGCTGTTGGGGATTGCTGATCCGCTCAAACAGAAGGTCCACAGCGGCAGAACCCATTACCTGCGGTTCCTGATCCACGCTTGTCAGGTGCAGGTATCCCGGAAGAGTCTCGTTGACCGTATCGTTGCAGATCAAGCTGATGTCATCGGGTACGAAGATGCATGCCTGCCGGAACGCATCCTGCAGACCGGCGGCCATGGAACCATTTACACAGTAGATGGCCGTATATAGCTGTTCTCTTGGGAGAGCAGCTATATGTGTGCCAATCTCATAGCCGCTCTTGTAAGTCCTATCTCCGCGATATACACAATCACAGGGCAGGGCTGCATCGCGCATGGCATCCATATAACCGCGGCAGCGATTTTGGCAGGTAATGGAGCTCTCCGGGCCTGCTATATGGGCGATTTTGGTGTGCCCCTTTTGCTGCAGATAGGTCGTGGCCAGATACCCGCAGCGATAATTGTCAACGGTCACAACATCCAGATCCAAGGCCTTGAGATACCGGTTTACGAGGACTACGGGCAGCGGATAGTCCTGTAACAGAGAGATGAGGGCCGGGTTCTCCACCGCATTCAGGAGAAAAACGCCGCAATAGCCATTCCGATTGGCATATTGCAAAGCGTCCAGCTCCTGCACGCCATCGTAATCAGTAACGGAGATAAGCAGCCGCTTGCCTTTGGCCTGCAAGCTTTCATGAATGCCGTTCAAAAAAGCGACCGCGATAGGATTTGTCAGCTTACCGATAAGGGCGAGCGCCGTGTCGGAGTTCTGGACGAGAGAAGATTTACGCCGCGGGCGCTTCTGATACCCATACGCCTCGAGGTCGTGAAGAATCTTCTCTTTTGTAGCTGCAGAGACACTGCCGTCATCGTTGAGGACGCGCGAGATAGTCGCAGTGGATACACCGATCTTCTTGGAAAGCTCCGCCAGTGTCATAGGATAACTCCTCCCGATGCCGTGTATAAGATACATTGTTTCGTTATTCTCTAGTATAGGTGTGATTGCAGCGAATGTCAATTCTGAGTGGGTGTTTTGCCGAACACATTGCAGAAAAATGACAAATGGATGCCTTTGTAAAGACTATGTTATGTTACCGCTAAATCGAGGGAAATTCTATTGCAATATGGGGAAGAGGGTGATATTATACGGGCGAAGAAAGAAATTACAGCGGAACGCCGTTATGTAATTACATTTCTTCAATGAAATAGTGAGGCAAACACGATGACGAAGGCTATGCACAGGATACAGCGGAAGAATAAATTTCTTCCATATCTTTTGACTTTACCCTCCATGCTGCTGTTCAGCATGTTTACATTCTACCCTTTTTTTAAAGACAGTCGCGCTGTCTTTCTTTCTTACGGATAAGCGCGGCAATCCTACAAAATGGGCCGGTATCTCAAACTGGGTACGAGTTCTCTCCAAAGAAACCTTTTGGAAGATCATTGCGATCACCTTGGAGATTGCAGGGATCAATCTGGTGTTCACCTTCGGTCTTGCAATTTTCTTTGCGCTTTTGTCCTCGCAGAAGAAAAAAGGCGGAAAGCTGTACCAGACGATGTATGCACTGCCGATGGCAATAGCTTCTTCTCCTGCAGCAGCGATCTTTCTGTTTATCTTTCGGCAGAAAAACGGTGTAATCAACAGCCTGTTGGGCGGCGCGAATATCGGCTGGACGACAGAGATGCCATACGCCATGTGGGCTGTCTGCATTATGACGATCTGGATGAATGTGGGTATCAGCTACGCTTTTTTTGCTGGTTGGTTTCCGGGCTGTGCCGCAGGATCTGATCGAAAGTGCCTATCTGGACGGTGCCGGTGTTTGGGCAAGGATCTGGCATGTTATGCTGCCAATGGCATCCCCGCAGATATTCTTCGTTCTGTTCTTGAATATTGCGATCTCTTTCCGCAGCTTTGCACAGATCAAATTGCTGACCGGCGGTGGACCTGCCAATGCAACCAAGAACCTTATCTACTATATTTACGAAAATGCGATTATTAACGGAAGGTACGAAACAGCATGTGTACAAGCAATCTTTCTGTTCGGTCTGATCCTACTCTTTACAAGCCTGCAGTTCGCGCTCGAAAAAAGGTTCGTGCATTACCAGTGAGCACGGCAAGAACAAAAAAGCGTGCGGCAGAGGCAGCAGGCTTCACAGTAAAACTGGCTTTGGGGCTGGTCTTTATTTCGCCCCTGATTATCGGTCTGTTCTTCTCGTTCCAGACGGAGCAGGAGCTGATGTCCTACCCGCTGCACTTGCTCCCACAGCATTTTACGCTGGAAAACTATCAGGCGGTCTTTGCCAAGGTTCCGCTGCTGCTCTACCTGAAGAACTCCGTCATCGTCTGTGTGATTGCTATATTAGCGCAGGTGATCTTCGCTACACTGGCAGCCTACGCATTTGCCTGCTTTGAATTTCCCTTCAAAAAGCTGTTGTTCTCTCTGGTGCTGGCAACCACAATGGTGCCCGGCGAGGTTGTCGTGGTAACGAACTACCTTACAATTCAGAACATGGGCCTTACCAACAGCTATGCAGGCTTGGTTCTGCCGTCCCTCATTTCTGGTACTGCCATCTTTCTTATGCGGCAGTATTTTCTGGCGCTGCCCAAAGAGTATAAGGAGGCAGCAACGATCGACGGCTGCGGAGAAATCGGGTATCTGTTCCGCGTAGCGATGCCGCTGGCTGTTCCGACCTTTGCCTCACTGGCCATCTACCTGTTTGTGCAGATCTACAATCAATTCTTCTGGCCTCTTTTGGTCACGCACGAAAATGCGATGCGCACGATCCAAATAGGCATCGCCTTCCTCGTAACGGGTGATGTCATCAGCTTTGGTCAGATCCTCGCAGGTGCCATGATCGCAATACTGCCGTCGGTCCTTGTGTATATCCTTGGGCAGGATTACATCATTCAGGGCATGACGGCGGGCGGTATCAAAGGCTAAGTTCTTATTGCCGAAAGTACAGAACTGTACTTTTTAATATATCAATCGGGAAAGAATGTCGTAAGGAGTAAAACAAATGAAAGCAAAGCATCGAGTTCTGGCAGCTGGTATGGCTGCTGCAATGACCCTGTCCTTGGCTGCGTGTGGTGGTTCTGCTTCTACCGCAGAGCCTACGGCTAGTTCTACCGTAGAAGCAGCTGCACCGGAAGCAACTTCTGAAGCCGCCAGCGGCGATGTAACGGAAGTGACCTGGTGGACCTACTTTGGCGACAAGAATATCGGCTACCTGCAGAACATTATTGATGACTTCAACAACAGCCAGAACCAGTACCATGTGACCATCGTATATCAGGGCAACCAGATGGAGTGCAACGCCAAGCTGCAATCTACCGAGAAAGAAAATCTCCCGGCCATGTTCTCCGGCGCAGTGGAAGATGTCGCTATGTATGCAAATTCTGACTTCTGCGTCCCGCTGCAGAAATATGTGGATGCAGACACCGAGGGCTGGCAGGAGCTTGATGATACATGGGATGCACTGCGCAGCGCCTACTCTGACGGTCAGGGCAATCTGATCGGTTACCCCATCGGCTACAGCTATCCGAACATTTTCTACAATGCGGATCTGCTGAAAAAGGCAAGGGGTTGATCCTGCAAGCATCCAGAGCTTTGACGATTTGTATGATGCCAGCAAAACGATTGTGGACGGCGGCTTTGCCACCTACGGCATCGGCTTCTTTGCTAACGGCGCTATGTTCAATGTCGCGCTCGGCCGCGAGGGTGTGCAGGCCTACAACAATGAGAACGGTCTGAACGGCCAGCCCGTCACCGAATGCCTGTATGACAGCGACACGACGGTGCATGATTCCATCTACAACATGCTTTCCATCTACCAGAAGATGGGTGCCGAGAAGCTCTGTGTCCCTTACGGAGCAGACTATCAGTCTGAGATCATTCCGCAGATGGCCTCCGGTGACTGTGCTATGATGATGGGTGTTATTTCGATGACGACCAAGGTTCTGGACGCTGCAGCTGGTAATTTTGAGGTCGGTGTTATCCCAATGCCTTCTGCATCGGAAAGCGGCAAGCGCACCGGCGAGCCCGCTGCGGGTACCGGAACCTATGTCTGCGACAACGGCAACGAAAAAGCTATGCAGGGTGCCTATGAGTTCATCAAGTTTGCCTCCACCGGTGAACAGGCAGGCTACTTCGCTTCCGCTACCGGTTATATCGCACCGAACCAGGAGGCTTACGACAGCGCTGCCTATAAGACCTACCGCGAGGAAACCTTCCCCGGCATCTCGGTCGTCTACGATTCTCTGGCTAAGTCCGATTCTTCCGCTACCAATCCGTATGTTGCCATCTCCAATGAGATGCGCGATGCAAACAAGGTTGCGATGGAAACGGCAGCTACCGATCCTACGGCGGACATCAATACTGTGATTACGACCGCCAAGGACAGCATCCAGGAAGCGCTGGACATCTATAACCAATCCAATTCCTAATCATGTGTTAGACTTCTCCTTATAGCAAGGGGGCAGGGGAGACCCTGCCTTTTTGCAGTTTTCAGGAAAGGAAAATCAAAATGAAGCAGAGAGTTTTAGTCTTTTCCGTGGATGCGATGGTGTATGAGGATCTTCAACACCTGCGCAGCTGCCGGAACACCAAAAAGTATTTTCAGAACGCCTGTGGCGTCCGGCATATCAGGAGTATCTACCCGACGGTAACCTACCCGGCACATACTACGATCCTGACAGGCTGCTATCCGGCCAGCCACGGCGTGATCAGCAATACGCATCTTACGACCGGCAGTACCGAATACGAATGGCTCTGGGATGCAGGCAATGTCAAGGTGCCGGATGTCATTACGGCGGCAAAGGAGCAGGGGTACACGACCGGTGCGGTCTTTTGGCCTGTGACCGGTAACCATAAAGCTGTGGATTATCTGATCGATGAGTACTGGTGCCCGCATGAGGGAGAAACGCTCCTTGGTGGATTCGCGAATATGGGGTCCAGCCCGGAAATGCTGAAGATCATCGAGAAAAATCAACATCTTCTCCCCAACGGCGGCAAGCTCGGCCGTGTAGCCCTGATGGACCACCCGCAGATCGACCATTTTCTGATTTCGTGCGCCTGCGACATCATTCGTGAGTATTCCCCGGAATTTATGTTGGTACACAACGGCAATATCGACGATGCCCGCCATAAGTACGGCGTTTTCAATGAGGAGGTTCTGCATGGTTTGGATCTGGTTGACCTTTGGATTGGGCAGCTGATGCAGGCTTTGGAGGACAGTGGTCATCTGCACGATACGGATGTAATCATTGTGAGTGACCACGGGCAGATGAATCTGTCGCGCGTCATCAAGCCGAATGTATTCTTTGCAGATGCCGGTCTGATTCAGGTGGATGAAAACGGAAATCTGCGGGATTGGACAGCGTTCTGCTGCTCTAACGCCATGTCCGCCATGGTCTATCTGAAAGACCCCGCAAATGTGCAGGACTATGCCAAGACCTATGCGGTACTGCAGAAGATGGCGGCGGAAGGCATCTACGGCTTTACGACCGTCTACACAAAGGACGAAACAAAGGCCATGGGGCTGGATGGTGATTTTTCGTTTGTGCTGGAAACGGATGGGTATACCTCCTTCAGTACAGATTGGAACCGTCCTGCGGTACGCCCCTTTGACCGAAACGATTTCCGGTACGGGCATGCCACACACGGATATCTGCCGGAAAAAGGACCCCAGCCTACCTTCATGGCAGTCGGCCCCTCCTTCCGGGAAAATGTATGGCTCGACAGTGCCGCTATGATCGATGAGGCACCGACCTTTGCCGCATTGCTTGGCGTGCCGCTGCCTGCAGCCGACGGAAAAGTCCTGCAGGAATTGCTGCGGTGAGGAAAAACCATGGAAAATGCGCACTATTTTTTGCATGTAACAGACACACATCTTCGTTTCGATGCAGAGGCCCCGGACACATGCTGCACAGAGCAGGCGCTTCGGAGCCTCTACCAGACGGCATTTGCGTGGGATCACAGGCCCGCGTTTGTGCTGATTACCGGCGATCTTGTGCATGAAGGTACATCCGCTGACTATGCCAGAGCAAAGACTCTGCTGCAGGAGCTGGACGAGCAGTATCATACGAAAACTTATCCCGCATTGGGCAACCATGATATCCGTAAGAACTTCAACAGCGCTTTTCGGGGACTGGCCTCTGATCAGCCCTTGGACTATTGTGTACAGACCGAATGGCTCAGATGGATCGTACTGGATTCCTCCTGCGGGCAGGTCATTGGCCAATTGTCCGGCAGCCAACTTGCGTGGTTGGAGCAGGAGCTGTGCAAACCCACAGACTGCCCAACGATCCTCGCGCTGCACCACCCGGTATACGGAACGACTACAGCGGAAACTGATGCCAACAACCTTGCCACTCCGGACCGCCTGATTCGGCTCTTGCAAGATCATCCGGTTGATGGGATCCTTTGCGGACACAGTCATGAGGCAACCATTGTGACAGAGCAGGGGCTGCCGCCCCAATTTGTTGGAGCCGGCGCGGCCTCTGCGGCTCTACCGCTGATACAGGGCCGGGTGCAGTTTCGCAAACAGTGCTGGATACAGTTTTGCAGGGTGCAGGACAAAAGATTGTATTGGTCCCCGCTCTGCCTGGACCGCAGTAAGCTGCTCGCCAATATGACTCCGCAGGAAATGCTGGAGTAAATTTGTATTAATTGATACGAGCAATACAAAACAAAAGGGGTGTTGCACTTTTCCTCTGTGACAACAGCCCCTTTTGTTTTCATTATCCGTTAGAGGCTGTCGGCTCTTCCAGAATGCGCCAGCCGTCCATCAAATTTGCATTATCCATAATGAAGGTGTGAGCCGTATCCTGTCCCCAGGAATTGTCGTATTTCAGCATCAAGTAATCGCTCAACTCAGTTTGATTTTTGAATTTTAATAAACGATATGGCTCCTGAAAAGCGACCTTTTCCACGAAATATACGGCATCCGATGTGGGAAGCATAACGCCGACATGGCCAATCATAAGGGAATTGTCTGTTTCAGAAAACTGATCGTGCAGAACCACGGAGATAAGACGAATCTTGTCATCTTCTACAAAGGATAGACCGCGTCTTTTCCATTCCTGCTGAATTGTTTTTAAATGAGTGGGAATGTCGGTCGTGTTGGTTGTTTTGACGGGAGCAAACAGCGCATCGAATTTCTGCCTGTTGTCACCACAAAGGGACTCGGGGTCAGTATCCAGCGTTTCATAGTCCATAAATAAGGTGTCCTCGGCTGCATCGAAGTCCGCTTCGCCAGTGACAGTGATGAAATCGCCGAAAAGGCCACAAGCGGTGATTCTACAGTTCCAGCCCGGGAAGGTGCCATATTTTTCCGTCCATGCATCCTGCATAGAATACGGATCATATTTCGAATCCAAAGGCTTTGCCGTTTCAAATCCAGTGGTGAGCCATGCTGGGTCTACAGCGTTATTGAATTTTTGAACATGTTCAAAGAAGGTTTGTATCCGAAGTTCAGATACGCTGGCATTTTGCAAAAGATCGGAAAGAAGATTCTGCGTATCCACATCTGCTAAGTTGGAATATTCAATCTGCTGAAGAACCGGTAGAGAAGGGCTTTTACTGCATCCTGCCAGAAATGCACCGCAAAAAAGTGCAGCAGTGCAGGCAAGAAAGGTTCGGAATTTCAAAAATAATCACCTCGCTGTGTTTTTGAGAAGATTCTGCCTACCGAAATTGCCAATACATGAGAAAGATATAATCGTGTTGGCTTCGCAATAAATGATAGCACAGATAAATGAAGAAAATCAATGATATCTGGCAAGTGTGAACATTATAGTATTGTAATATATACTTTGGGGAAAGAAATGAGGGTTTAAAAAGGGAATGTAATGTATAATAAAACAAAACGGAAAGGCCTATAAGATTCTAAGCGGGTAAACACTGTGAACCTTATAGGCCATGTTTTAGGCTTTTGTAACTGTGTAATGATTATCTGAAATAGCTAGATGATAGATTTTCCCTTGCCAATAGAAATTTGTTCTTAACGCCTTCCACCCGGACGGCAATGCAGGGGAGAAAGCTGGAGTATCTCCATCAAAGGTCGCTCCCAAGAAGCCAAAGAAAATACTTGACCACGTTTCGCCCAAGCAGGCAAGATGAAGACCTTCTTTTCCGGTGTTGTTCATGATTTCGTGTAGGTCGAGATACAACGCTTTTTTGAAGTATTTTTCGGCAGCTTCCTGCAGGCCGTTTTGTGCAGCAAAAAGTGCATGGCTGTCGGCCACAAGAACAGCGTCGGCTGCTGGAACCATGTGGCAACATCCCTGATCTTTGAAAACGGTATGGAAGCTACGGCTGAGGGAATCCTGGAGATGCCCAGCGGATTCCCCTTTACGACAGAGCTGAATGTTGTTGGCGATAAAAAGGCATACTGTTACCATATGGGGGCTGGTGCCAACCTGGAAAACATCGCGGCGGCATCCCGCTCCACCACGGTCTATGGCGACGGCAAGGCCGAAACTCTGGCCATAGATCCCTATGATGCCTACCAGAAGGAACTGGAAGATTTCATCGGCCATATCGAGGCCGGTACGCCGATAACGGTAATTACCCCGGCCGATGTCCGCCATGTGCTCTCTGTAATCGTGGCGATTCGCGAATCGCTGGAAACGCAGAAAACCGTAACGGTTTCGTGAGGATATTATGAAACAAGGTATTAGTTTGTTCTCTTTTTCCGAAAATACGGATGTCCGATGGATGTTTGAACATGCGAAAAAAGCGGGCTATGATGGCGTAGAGCCGGTTTTGAGTGAATCCGGCTATCTGAACCCGCAAACCCCGGAAAAAGATGTCCTGGCTATGAAAAGAATGGCCGATGATATGGGTCTGGAGATCCCCAGCGTAGGGGTATGGAGTCTGTGGCAATATAATCTCGTTTCTGACAGCGAGAAGACCCGGCAAAAAGCGTTTGGCATTGTACAAAAGCAGATTGAAGCTGCATACCTTCTGGGGGCTAAAACGATTCTGGTTGTTCCCGGTTATGTCGGTTGCAATTTTGTAGAACACCCAGAAAAGATCCGGTACGATATTGCCTATGAGCGTGCGCAAGACGCATTGAGCCGACTGGCACCCGAAGCGAAAGCTGCGGATGTGGCAATTGGAATTGAAAATGTCTGGAATCGATTCCTCCTTTCCCCATTGGAAACTCGGCGTTTCCTGGATGAGATCGGCTCCGACTATGTAGGTATGTATCTGGATGTCGGCAATGCCGTGTATATCGGCTACCCGGAACAATGGATCGAGATCCTCGGCCACCGCATCAAAAAGCTACATATGTCTGACTATCGCTTTGATCAGGCAGGCATCGGCGCTTTCGTAGATCTCTTTGCCGGTGATGTTGATTTCCCGGCGGTTGCAAAGGCCATCGCAGGAATCGGGTATGATGATTACATCACGCTTGAAATGCTGCCCAACTATAAGCAGTTTCCCGAGGTAAGCCTATATGCAGACAAATATGCCATGAACAAAATTATAGAAATGATTCATTTATAAAAAATGCTAGGTGAACAATAAGTGTGTCTTCACGGATGCAAAGGAGAAATCTGCTATGTGTGATACCGGAAAAATCTAATTCTCGTTACACAATGAGTGTGGATTAGGTTTTCTGCCATAAATTCGAAAAAGCTTGCAAACGGGACATGAAAGTACCACTGTTTGCAAGCTTTTCTAGTTCTAGGGCAATACCGCATAATTCTAAGTGCCGATACGGCGAGCGAGGTGCGGCAGCTGCTAAGCCAAAAGCGCAGATAATACTTTGTGTATTATCGAGCATTTTGGCAACGCAGATGCCGTGCCGCACACCGAGCCGCAGCGAGGCGCTTCGGAGCGCAACCGCCGCTTGCGGCGGCTCTTGGCGCGGAGATCCGCCGGAGCGGTGCTTAAGCCGTAAGGCGGGAATTATGCGGTGTTGCCTAAAACGTTTGCCTGCGGGAAGGCCGCGGGCCGGGCATGCCCGGCCCCTACCGATTCTCGTCCGGCACAAACTCCAGAATATCCCCCGGCTGGCAGTCCAGCGCCCGGCAGAGAGCCTCCAGCGTCGAAAACCGCACAGCCTTGGCCTTGTTATTTTTCAGGATGGACAGATTTGCCGGCGTGATGCCGATCTCCTCGGCCAACTCGCCCGCGCCTTTGTGGCGGCGCGCCATCATCACATCCAGATTGACCACAATGGGCATCGTGCCGCCTCCTTAAATCGTGTAGTCAAGCTCGTCCTTCATGTGGACGGCCTGGGCAAAGGCGTTTTTCAGCACCCGGACAATGAGCGCCATGAACGCCGCGGCCACGCCCAGAAACGCAAACGGCAGATAGATGTACGCCGCGGCCAGGCAGACCACCGCCGCCCCCGCACAGCACCAGCTGATGCGCCGCAGGGCCGTCACGTTGGCGGGCACAAAGACCGCGCCCGCCTCGATGCGGCGCAGGAATTTGTACAGACTGATCAGCATGACGAACGCCAGCACCGCGCAGACGTACCCCATGCCCAGCAGCACCGGGCCGCTGGCGGGCGGCAGGGCGTGGGCGGATACCATCCAACGGGTCAGCCACGGGCCGCTTACCGTCATGATGCCGCAGCCCGCTATTGTCCCCGCCACAACGACGCGGGTCAGAATGATGCTTTTCTGGTCGCTCCAGGTAAATTTCATTTGTATACCTCCTGATTGCGTGCCCGAACGGTTTCGGATCGCCGCAAGGCTCTCTCCCATGGTTCGTGATGCTTGCAGTATACCACGCTGCATATCGTTTTGCAAGTATTTTTTATCGTTTTTCGATAATTTTGTAAAGTCTGATGGAAACATTTGCACCGCGCCGCAAAATGGTGTATCATAGCAGTGTATATCATCAAGTTTAAGAGGTGTACCGCATGAAATTACCTGTCCTGCTGGCCGCCGCGGCGCTGGCCATTTGCCTGACCGGGTGCAGCCATGCCCAGACGGACGCCACACCGTCCGCCACTTCCGAGACTGCCGGAGCCGCCGCCACAGCGACGCCCGCGGCCACGCCTGCCACATCGGCAGAGCCTGTCTGTGCCGAGGTCGGCACCATCCTGCCCGAGACCGCCGACGCAGGCCGCAGCTATGTTGATGAGACGCTTTTCATCGGTGATTCAAACACGGCACGCTACCTGCTGTACGCCAACGAGACCGGCACGGCATTCACAAGCCTGAACAACAACATCGGTGTTGTCAGCATGGGCGTGGGGTCGATCACCTCCCTGAAATGCGAAAAGTTCAAGGGCTCATCCGCGATGTACACCGTGCCGGACGCCGTGGCCATGCTCAAGCCCAAGCGCATCATCATCTGCTACGGCACCAACAACCTGTCCGGCTCGTCGACGGACGCGACGAACTACATAAAGACCTATCTGCAAGGGTTGCAGGCCATCCAGACCGCGTGGCCCTACTGTGACATCATCGTCAGCGCCATTCCCCCGCTGGACCGGCAGCGCGAGAACACGAACCTGACGATGACCCAGGTCGATGCCTACAACGCCGCGCTCGTGCAGATGTGCGAGGAAAACGGCTTTAAGTTTTTGAACAGCGCCGAGGTCCTGCGCGACGATGCCACAGGCTGGGCCAAAAAGGACTACACGCTGTCCGACGGCGTGCACCTCTCGAAGGAGGCCGTTACCGCGTATTTCACCTACGTGCGCACCCATGCTTATGCCGCCGAGGACCGCCGCCCGCAGCCGCTGGGCACGATCCCGACACCGGACGGTGTGCCCGCGAACCTTATCAACAAGGATCCCATCGCCGTGCGCGGCGCGAAGGTCCCGCTGGAATTTGTTGCTGCAAACGGCGGCAAGCTGTCCGGCACGACGAGCCAGCTCGTCAAAAAGGGCGGCACGGCGGCAGCTGTGACTGCAGTGCCTGACGAGGGCTTTGTCTTTGCGGGCTGGACGGCCAGCTCCGGCGGCAGCTACAGCAGCGCGACGATCAGCTTCACAATGCCCCAGAACGCCGATGCTGGCGGCGTCGTGCTGACAGCCAATTTCAAGGCTGACGCCCATGAACACAACTATGCGGAGATCGAGGACACGCGGGTGAACCCGACCTGCACCAACAACGGCTCGGCCAAGTACAAGTGCACGATCTGCGGCGAAGTCATCGAGAAGGAGCTGCCCGCCCTCGGCCATGACTGGGATGGCGGGGTCGTCAGCAACGGCGTCATCACCTTTACCTGCCGCCGTGAGGGCTGCGGCGAGACCCGCACCGAGGCCGTACAGGCGACCCCGACGCCGTCGCCCTCGCCGGTACCGACGCCGACAGCCACGCCCGAGCAGCACGTCCACAATTTCCAGCTCGTCAGCGATACCGCGACCTGCGCCGCGGACGGCGTAAAGACCTACCAGTGCAGCTGCGGTGAGCAGATGACCGACCCATCCCCCGCCACAGGCCAGCACAGCTGGCAGCTGACCGGCCACACCGACCCGCAGGTCGGCGCGGACGGCAGCAACGTTTACACCTGCCCGGTCTGCGGTCAGACGATGACCGAGACCCTCCCGGCCCTGCCGGCGCCCGACCCGGAGCCGGAGCCTGCACCCGAGCCCACTGTGCCGGAGGAGCCGGCCCCCGCCGCGGAGCCGACCGGCGACCCGGAAATTACCGAATAAGCCACACCTGCCGCGGGCGGATATAGAATCCGCCCCTACGGGGAATGTCGATTTCAACGTAGGGGCGCGTTCTATATGCGCCCGCAGGCAGGCGTTTTCCGTAAGGCTGTGGGCCGGGCATGCCCGGCCCCTACCGCGATATTTCCCATGCAAAAATCATCAAAACGAAAGAGGTTCCCATGTCCGAAGCTGCCACCAACCCGCGCCCCAAAAACAGCACCCTGATCCGCCGTTTTCTGCCGTATATGGCCAAGTACCGCGGCGTACTGGCCTTTGATTTGTTCTGCGCCGCGCTGACGACGCTCTGCGACATCGCCCTGCCCTCCATCATGCGCACACTGACGAACACCGTCTCCGCCGCCGCGCTGACCGTGGACACCGTGCTGCGGCTGGCTGCGCTCTACTTTGTGCTGCGCATCATCGATGGCGCGGCAAGCTACTTTATGTCCGGCATCGGGCACATCATGGGCGTACACATCGAGACCGACATGCGCCGCGACGCCTTTGACCACCTGCTGCGGCTCGACCACACCTACTACAACAACACGAAGGTCGGCCAGATCATGGGCCGCATCACCAACGACCTGTTCGATGTGACCGAGTTTGCCCACCACTGCCCGGAGGAGTTCTTCATTGCAGGAATAAAGATCGCAGCATCGTTTGTTATCCTCTGCCAAGCCAGCGTGCCGCTGACGCTCGTCGTCTTTGCCTGCGTGCCGCTGATGGGCGTGGTCTCGGTCAAGCTCAACCGCAAGCTGCGGGAGCGGTTCCGCCAGCAGCGCTTTCAGATCGGTGAGCTGAACGCCACGATCGAGGACAGCCTGCTGGGGCAGCGCGTCGTCAAGGCGTTTGCCGCCGAGGAGATGGAGCGCGAGAAGTTCGCGCAGGGCAACCGGGATTTTGAACAGATCAAGACCTTAAGCTACCACGCCATGGCGGCGTTCAACACGTCCACGCGCCTTTTTGACGGTCTGATGTACTTTGTTGTCATTCTGGCGGGCGGATTGTCCCTTGTGTACGGGGCCATCAACGCGGGCGACCTTGTCGCGTATGTGCTGTATGTCTCGACGCTGATTGCGACCATCCGCCGTATCGTCGAATTTGCCGAGCAGTTCCAGCGCGGCATGACCGGCATCGAGCGCTTTGCCGAGATCATGGATACGCCCGTCACCATCGCCGATGCCCCCGACGCGAAGCCGCTGGTCGTGAAGGACGGCGGCATCGACTTTGACGACGTCAGCTTTGAGTACCCCGACGACCACAACAAGGTCCTGCGCCACGTTGATCTGCATATCCGCCCGGGTGAGAATGTCGCGCTCGTCGGGCCTTCCGGCGGCGGCAAGACGACGCTGTGCAACCTGATCCCCCGCTTCTATGATGTGACGGGCGGCAAGATCCTGATTGACGGCCAGGACGTGCGCGGCGTGACGCTGCACAGCCTGCGCGGGGCCATCGGCGTCGTGCAGCAGGACGTTTACCTGTTCAGCGGCACGGTGGCGGAGAACATCGCCTATGGCCGCCCCGGTGCGACCCGCGCCGAAATTGAGGAGGCTGCCCGCCTGGCCGGAGCCGATGCCTTTGTCCGCGCTTTGAAGGACGGCTACGACACCTACGTCGGTGAGCGCGGCGTCAAGCTGTCCGGCGGGCAGAAGCAGCGTTTGGCGATTGCCCGCGTCTTTTTGAAGAACCCGCGCATCCTGCTGCTGGACGAGGCCACAAGTGCCCTGGACAACGAGAGCGAGATTTTGGTGGGCCAGAGCCTTGACAAGCTGGCAAAGGGCCGCACGACCCTGACGATTGCCCACCGCCTGACGACGATCAAAAATGCGGACCGCATTCTGGTGCTGGGCCGCGACGGCATCGAGGAGGAGGGCAGCCACGACGAGCTGCTGGCGAAGCAGGGCGTATATTACCGGCTGTGGAACGGACTGGTGAGCGGGGAAACGCTGTAACCCGCGCCAAAGGCTTCTCCCCCGGGGGAGAAGCTGTCCGCGAAGCGGACTGATGAGGGGAGAGTCTGCCGTACCTTCCCGTTCACGGGATACCCCCGCAAGCCTCCCCCCCTCATCCGACCTCGGACGGGGCCTCGGCCGCCTTCCCCCTAGGGGGAAGGCTTTTTTATTTGTTCCATCATCCTCCTCATATTCAGCCCGCAGGTCATCAGATTCGACACGGCCATGACCCCCAGGAACCCATCATGCCGTACTGCGGCACGACAAGCCAAATCGCCGCAATGCGGAACACCGAGTCAAACAGCGAATATCGGAATGTTGCAAGCTGCTCCCCCAGACCCTTTAACACGCCGTCCACCATACTCTCCAGATACATGAACGGCGCGACGAAGCCCAAAAGCTGCACATACCGCCCAACCTTGGCATCCCGGTAGATGAACCCGGCCAGCGGCGCGCCGAGCAGCACAAACCCGACCCCCGCCGCCAGCGAGAACGCGCCGGTCATGCGCAGCATCGTAAAAATCAGGCGGCGCATAGCGGCGGTGTCGCCCTTTGTGTGGGCGCGGGTGATCTCGGGCATCAGCAGGCCGGACAGCGCCCCCAGCACCGAAAACGGGAAAAACAACAGCGGCAGCGCCATACCCTTTAAGCTGCCGTACTGGGCCACGGCCTCGGCGCGGCTGCCCGTGTAAATCGCCAGCGTGTAGGGGATCAGGCTGCTTTCCGCCGCCTGCAGGGCACTGGCCAGCAGGCGGCTGCCCTCGACGGGCCACAGGATGTCGTACAGCTCCTTGCGGGTGTAGGGGTGCAGCGGCGCACCGGGCCGGGGTGCAAATTCCGCGTGCGTGCGGCAAAAGCCAGCATAATGCCGCAGGAGACGCTCTCGCTGACCGTGTTGCCCAGCAGCACGGCGGCGCAGCCGTAGCCCGCGCCCCAACTGCGCCAGCGCCCGCAGACCCGCCGCGGCGACGGCCATCCGCACCAGCTGCTCGATGAGCTGCGCCGTGATGTTCGGCTGCACCCGCCGCGCGGCCAAAAAAGGCACCCCCGCACCGCGCCCGACACGGCCATAAACGGCAGACTGGGGGCCAAAAGTCAGCAGCGCGGTCTCGGCACGGACCGTCGTGCAGCAGATACCGCGCGCACGGCCCGGCCAATACGCTTTGGGCCAGCATGGCCGCCGTGCCGAAGCCCAGCGCCGTGATGCACAGCCCGCGCAGGGTCTCGGCCATGCCGCTGCCGCGGGCCAGGCTCTGCGCCGCCAGCCGCGCCGACGCCACATTGACGCCCGCCGTGGCGAACGAGACAAACACCATGTACAGCGCCAGAATCAGCTGGTAAAGACCCATGCCCTCGCTGCCCAGATACGCCGCCAGCACGACCCGGAACCCCATGCCCAGCGCCCGCAGCACCAGCCCCGACCCGGTGAGCAGCGCCGCATTGTGTAGGTACGTTCTGCGTTTGCTCATACGCCGCCCCTTCCCCTGCTGATGGGTATGCGGAAGGCGCGGCGGGTATACCAGCGCGTGAAGCCTTCCCCCTCCGGGGGAAAGGTCGGCCGCAGGCCAGATGAGGGGCGACGTTATCGCGGCCACTCGTTACCGGGCAATCACGGAAAGTCTGCCC
>ENA-OQBL01000134-OQBL01000134.1-human-gut-metagenome-genome-assembly--contig:-NODE-134-length-42514-cov-4.675419_pt1 | contig 42514 bp, 32 predicted proteins | sample MGYA00242747_ERZ504553 | MGnify/ENA primary metagenome ERZ504553 (study PRJEB26092, sample SAMD00036240) | human gut metagenome | host: Homo sapiens | study: EMG produced TPA metagenomics assembly of...
GATATTATAGGGAGAAATATATTCTCTTATTTCCCCGTAGAAACGGCACGGGAGATGTATGCGGAATTCATCAAAGTACGGGCAGGAGACAAACCTTCCGCACGGAATTACAAATTAATATTGGAAGATGACGTGAAATACTACAAATGTATTATCAGCAAGTATGATGAGGAGCAATTTCCTTTTTTCAATACAGGGATATCACAAGGCCGGAGTGTCGTCAGGCTGAAACTGGAAAAAAAGCAAAAAGATTTGTGCGAAGTAGAAAAAGCCGCAAGAATAGGATTATGGGCATACGATTCGTCCACACGGCTCTTCACTTACTCGGGATACACCCGGATATTCTGTAACGATGAGGAACAGAAACAGATTTCCATAGATGAATACATGAACTATATGCACCTTGATGACAAGGACCGTTTCTGTCAATGGCTGGAAGAAAACCTGAAGGAGAAAGATGCTTCCAATACCGTAAACTATAGACTCCTTATTGACGGAAAGACCGTCAATATGAGAATAAAAACATACCACAAAGAGGTATATATGCAAAGAACCGTATTGGAAGGATATATACAGAACACATCCGAAATTGTTTGGAAAGCAGAACGCTCCAACCAGCTGAAATCTGCCTTCCTTGCCAATATGAGCCATGAAATCCGTACGCCGTTGAATGCCATTCTGGGATTCTCACGCATTATAGCCGAAACGGAAAACGCCGAGGAAAGATTGCAGTATTACGATATTGTAGAAAAAAACAACATGCGCCTGCAGGAACTTATCAACGAGATTTTGGACCTGTCGAAGATTGAATCGGGCATGATGGAGTTCAACTATGCGCCTGTATCCCTTTATATTTTATGTGAAGATGTAAAAAACACGTATAGTTTCCGGTGTCAACCCGGAGTGGAGCTTGTTTTCGAAGAGTCCGATCCGTCACTGGTTATCTCGACAGACAGGAACCGCTTGTTTCAGGTTTTCTCCAATCTGATAGGTAATGCTACGAAATTCACCGCCAAAGGTTCTATCAGCTTCGGGTATAAATTAAAGGAAAAAGAGATTGTTTTTCATGTAGCCGATACCGGAAGCGGTATTTCCGATGACAAGATAGACAAGATATTCGATCGTTTCATCATGGCCAACAACCAAGTGCAAGGCACAGGACTGGGGCTTTCCATCAGCAAAATCATTGTAGAAAAGTTAGGAGGAAAAATAGCTGTACAATCCAAAATGGAAACCGGAACCACATTCACTTTTACATTGCCTTACATTTCGGCAAACGGAGATATGAAATGGGAGGAAAAACTTACACCGGCTTCCATTAAAGACAACAATAGAACTTCCCACCAGGAAATGACCATCCTAGTGGCGGAAGACTATCAAAGCAATTATGACTTGATAGAGGCTATGCTCGGAAAAATGTACAAACTGGTGCATGCTCATGACGGTATGGAGGCTATCATATTCTATGAACAATACAAACCCGACTTGATTTTGATGGATATAAAAATGCCTAACATCAATGGTCTGGACGCCACCAAAGCCATCCGGGAAATGTCTGCCAGCGTACCTGTCATCGCTGTAAGCGCATACGCATATGAAAAAGACAAAATAGCTGCCATAGAAAGCGGATGCAATGAGTTTTTAACCAAACCGGTATCTGCCGACTTATTGAAAATGACTATAAACAAGTATCTAAAACAAAAGTAATTTATGGGAAGATTAGCCGTATACAAATTTGCCTATTTTTTATCTATCCTGTTCACAATCTTCATTCTGGGACTTTCCATCTTCGCTTACTTTTCAGGTAAAATAAATCCGGTGGAGAATATGTTCGCCGCATACGTTGCCTTAAGCAAACCTATACTGGTGGTTGTCAATACGATATTATTTATTTACTGGCTCATCAGACTACGGTATTGGTTATGGATTCCATTGACGGGTCTGATAGTAAATTACGAATACATCACTTCCATGTACCAAATTTATAACCCTACCAAATATGCTAACGAGAACAGATTGAAAGTAGTGACTTACAATGTCCACTCATTTGGAAATGAAATTACGGGATTCTCCGCCAAGGAGTTTGCCGAGATGATGAACAAGGAGGAAACGGATGTACTTTGTTTTCAGGAATATAGAGGCAATGGCGACTTTACGGAACAAGACTTACAGAATACGTATGCTAAAATATTCCCTTACTCGTTTATCCCCGAAGGATTGAGTCAGGCCATTTACAGCCGCTACCCCATCAGACAGTCACAAACAATAGAATTTCCGAATACCAACAACGGAGCCATCTGGGCCGACCTGGATGTAAAAGGTATGACGATACGCATCATCAACGTGCACATGCAGACTACCAGCTTTGACAGAATGCGTTCCAAAGCAGCACAGGCTCGGGGAGAACAAGATGAGGAACAGGAAAGAGGCATTTATCTGGGCTATTCTGACAACTTCCGGGAAAATACTGTCAGACGTGCCGGACAGGCTGAACAAATCAGTTCGCTGATCAATGCCACGGAATATCCCTTGATTGTATGCGGTGACTTCAATGACCCTCCGGGAACTTTTACTTATGAAACTCTGAAAAACGGCTTGAAAGACGGATTTCAAACCGCTGGAGAAGGGTACGGAGCCACTTATCGGGGGTTTCACCATTTACTACGGATAGACTACTTGTTCCATTCCACCTTATTGGAAGGTATAAAGTATAAGGTGATTCCTTATGATATGAGTGACCATAACCCGGTATATCTGGAGGTGGGACTTTGATAAATCACTTCTTCAAAGCTACCGAAAAGAAGAAAGTGGAACCTTTTCCCTCTTCAGACTCAAACCATAAATGCCCACCATTCTTAACAGCAAAATCCTGACATAATAACAAGCCTAATCCGGAACCTTCCTCATTATTCGTTCCGTATTTGCTGAAATGAGTTTCCGTGTTCAACAATTTCTTTTGGTCTTCCTCACTCATGCCTTTTCCGGTGTCTTTTACACTGACTATGACTTTATCACCCTCTATTTCGGCATTAACCAGAATTTCGGAATCATTATAACTGAACTTAATTGCATTGCTGAGAAGATTACGCAAGATGGTTTTCATCATATCCATATCGGCATGTACCTCAATCTTTCCATGCACCGGGAAGTTCACCTTTATATTCTTCATACCGGCTACCAGATTGAAAATTTCGATAACCGAAGCAATATTCCCCACAATATCAAAGTCCTGATAAACTACATTCAGCTTGCCTATCTGGCTTTTAGTCCATTTCAATAAATTATCCAGCAAAGAGAAAACATCCTCCGTACTTTGATTGGCCATGCTCAGCATATCAAACATTTCCTTACCGATCTGTTCGGACGGAAGACTGAGTATCAACATATTGAGCACCATTTTAATGGATCCCATGGGTGAACGCAGGTCATGTGCGATAACAGAATATAACTTGTCGCGCCCCATAATAATCTTACGCAATTCTTCCGTTTGCTTCATGATGATCCGTTTGGCGGCAATCAGGGATATCTGATGGGTAACACGGATCACAAGCTCTTCCTTATTAAAAGGTTTGGATATAAAATCATTCGCACCTACCTTGAAACCCTTCACTATATCGGCAGTGGTATTCAAAGCTGTCAGAAATATAATAGGAATATGTTGTGTTTCCGGATCGGCTTTCAATCGTTCGGCAACTTCAAAACCATTCATCTCGGGCATCATGACATCCAACAAAATCAAATCGGGACGGGCATTGACCGCCTGGGATAATGCCTCCTTTCCATTACCGGCAGTTATCACCTTAAACTTCTCGTTTGTTAACAACACTTTTAACAACAAGACATTAGAAACCACATCATCCACAACCAAAACAGTGTACTCAGAATGACTTATTACAACATTTACATCCGGTGTCATAGGTATATATTATTTAGCCAGAACACTTTTAAAATAATCAATCACTTTCATCAGCCCCTCTTCCAGATGAATGTGAGGCTCCCAATCCAGCTTTTCTCTTGCCAGAGTAATATCCGGCCTGCGCTGACGAGGGTCATCATGAGGTAAAGGTTCGAAAATAATGTTAGAATGAGAACAGGTCAGTTCCAATATCTTCTGAGCCAGTTCGAATATGGAAAATTCGCAAGGGTTACCGATATTCACCGGTCCTGTGAAGTGATCTTCCGTAGCCATCATACGTATCATCCCTTCCACCAGATCATCTATGTACTGAAAACTACGTGTCTGCTTTCCGTCTCCATAAATGGTTATATCTTTATCTAGCAATGCCTGTACCACAAAATTGGAAATTACACGTCCGTCATCGGTCAGCATATTAGGACCATACGTATTGAATATGCGGATTATTTTTACCAAGACGCCATGTTGACGGTAATAATCCATGCACAAAGTCTCGGCACAACGTTTTCCTTCATCATAACAAGACCGGTAGCCTATGGGATTCACATTTCCCCAATCTCCCTCCCTTTGGGGATGCGACAACGGATCACCATACACCTCACTGGTAGAAGCCTGAAGTATTTTTGCTTTGTTACGCTTCGCCAGTCCCAACATATTAAACGTGCCGAAGACAGCCGTCTTCGCCGTTTTGATAGCATCATGCTGATAATGTATAGGAGAAGCGGGACATGCCAGATTGTATATCTCGTTCACATCCGTCCAAAACGGATTAATTATATCGTGTTCTATCAGTTCAAAGCGCGGATGCCCGATCAGGTAACTTATATTCTCTTTACTCCCCGTGAAAAAGTTGTCTAAACATATAACAATATTACCTTCCTCTATCAGACGAGTGCATAGATGTGACCCTATAAATCCTGCGCCTCCCGTTACTAGGATTCTTTTCATTCCCCTTATTTTTACTTTATTTTATGTTTAGCAAAAATAATTGATTCCCTTCACTTGTGCAAACATTTAAAACAAGATTATTCGTTATCTTTGCAAATACTTTGTCAAAATGAGATTTATATGAAGAAATATCCTTGTGTATTAAGTATAGCAGGATCCGATTGCAGCGGAGGAGCCGGCATACAGGCTGACCTGAAGACCATCTCCGCCTTGGGTGGTTATGCTGCGACAGCCATTACTGCAATCACCGTACAGAACACTTTGGGAGTACGTGCCATACATCCCGTACCACCGGTATATGTACGTGGGCAGATAGAAGCCGTAATGGAAGATATCCGTCCGGATGCTGTTAAAATAGGTATGATTAATGATGTGGAAATAGTCGAGGCCATAGCCTCCTGCCTTCGTACATACCGGCCCCGTTTCGTTGTGTTCGATCCGGTCATGGTATCGACTAGCGGACACCGGCTGATAGAAGAGGACGCCATCAGTGCACTGACCCGGGAACTGATGCCTCTGGCCAGTCTGATTACGCCCAATCTGAGTGAGGCGGAAGTATTGACGGAACACTGCATAAGCAATGTGGACACAATGAAAGCTGCCGCATCGGAATTATTAAAATTCGGTTGCGGATCCGTTTTACTGAAAGGAGGACATTTGGAGGGCGACAAGATGTGCGATGTATTACAAACAGCTGGAGAAGACAAGCCTCATCTCTTTATCTCAGATAAGATAGAAAGCAAAAACACACACGGAACAGGATGTACTCTTTCTTCCGCCATTGCTACTTTTCTGGCACTGGGATATGATATGCCGCAGGCCGTAGAACATGCAAAAGCATATGTCACCAAAGGCATCCACGCCGGGAAAGACGTGCATATAGGCGAAGGACACGGTCCGCTGAATCACTTTTACGCACCTGTTCCGATGAAAACAATGAAATAATTTGTCAATATGCTAATTACCATGCTGTACATAATGCAGCATATTAGCAAATTGCCTCATTATTATTCCGTAGTTCCGAAAGAAATAATTAACTTTGCAACGTTTTTAAACCAAAATAGGAAAAATATGAAAGCATTTGTATTCCCCGGACAGGGAGCACAGTTTGTAGGTATGGGTAAAGACCTGTACGAAAACTCGGCTTTAGCCAAAGAACTTTTTGAAAAAGCAAACGACATTTTAGGATACCGTATCACAGACATCATGTTTGAAGGTACTGACGAAGACTTGCGCCAGACTAAAGTAACTCAGCCTGCCGTTTTTCTGCACTCGGTAATTTCCGCTCTTTGCATGGGTGATGATTTCAAACCTGAAATGACTGCCGGACACTCGCTGGGCGAATTTTCCGCATTGGTTGCAGCCGGAGCATTGTCTTTCGAAGATGGTCTGAAACTGGTTTATGCACGTGCTATGGCTATGCAGAAAGCTTGTGAGGCACAACCCTCTACGATGGCTGCCATCATAGCATTGCCTGACGAAAAAGTAGAGGAAATCTGTGAAGCGATTTCTAAAGAAGGAGAAGTGGTAGTGGCTGCCAATTATAACTGCCCGGGACAAATTGTCATCTCAGGTTCTATCGAAGGAATCAACAAGGCTTGCGAGCAAATGAAAGCTGCCGGTGCTAAACGCGCCCTGCCGCTGAAAGTGGGAGGCGCCTTCCACTCTCCGCTGATGAACCCCGCCAAAGTGGAACTGGAAGCTGCTATCAACGCTACTGAAATTCATACTCCGAAATGCCCGGTATATCAGAACGTGGACGCTTTGCCTCACACAGATCCCGCTGAAATCAAGGCAAACCTGGTAGCTCAGCTCACCGCTTCCGTACGCTGGACCCAGACAGTGAAGAATATGGTTGCCGATGGTGCCGATGACTTTACCGAATGCGGACCGGGTGCTGTACTGCAAGGACTGATCAAGAAAATTGATGGATCGGTCAACGCACACGGTATTGCTTGATAAACAAAATTCAGTTATCATAAATTTCATACGGATTACCGGAATATGCTGAGTAATCCGTATTTTTTTATGGCATTTCACAAAAATATTCGTAAGTTTGTCGGTATCTAAACGAGATCAGACTATGAATGAATTTAAATATAACATTGGTTATGCCCTGAGTGGAGGATTTATAAAAGGATTTGCCCATTTGGGGATTATGCAGGCTTTGCATGAACATGGCATCAGGCCGGAAATACTTTCCGGAGTAAGTGCAGGTGCTCTTGCCGCTGTCTTCTATGCCGACGGCAAAGAGCCTTATCATATTGTTGAACTTTTTGAGCACCATTCATTCAAAGAACTGACCACTTTTTCTATCAACAAACAAGGTCTGCTGAAACTGGATAGTTTTATCGATTTCTTAAACAGCAACTTGGAGTCAAAAACGATAGAAGAACTAAAAATTCCCACTATTATTACCGCCACCGATTTGGATCACGGACGCATCGTTTCTTTTAAAAAAGGGAAAATAGCCGAAAGACTGGCTGCTTCCTGCTGTATGCCTATCTTGTTTGCCCCCATACGCATCAACAATACATATTATGTAGATGGAGGAATCTTGATGAACCTGCCGGTCAGCCCCATTCGCAAAGAATGCGAGAAAGTGATAGCACTCAATGTAGATCCGCTGGTAGCAGATGAATATAGCAAGAATGTGGTAAGCATCGCACTCAGAGCCTATCATTTTATTTTCCAAGCCAATACACTGCCTCAAAAAGGGATTGCAGATTTGCTGATCGAATCATACGGACTGGAAGAATACAGCAACAGAGAACTGGAAAGAGCCGAAGAGATATTCGAAAAAGGATACAATACGGCAACGGAACTCCTGGACAGACTACTCCTGGAGAATGGAACAATTTGGAGATAAACGAAAAAAAAGATAAAATGGTACACAAGAAAAAAATTATTATCTATCAGGTATTCACCCGTTTATTCGGGAACAACAGCCTGCGTTGTAAGCCTAATGGTTCTTTGGAGGAAAACGGTTGCGGAAAAATGGCCGATTTCACGACAAAGGCTTTAAACGAGATCAGAACACTGGGTGCCACACATATTTGGTATACAGGTATCATTGAACATGCTACCCAAACCAATTATACCCGCTATGGCATCAAACCCGATCATCCCGCAGTAGTAAAAGGAAAGGCCGGATCACCGTATGCCATCAAAGATTATTATGATGTAGACCCTGATTTGGCAACCAGTATCCCGGACCGTATGAAAGAGTTCGAGAATCTGGTAACACGAAGCCACAAAGCCGGATTGAAGGTCATCATTGATTTTGTCCCCAACCATGTAGCCCGCCAATATGGTTCAGACGCCAAGCCTGAAGGAGTAACCGATTTGGGTGAGAAAGATGATGTGACAAAAGCTTTCAGCCCCAACAATAATTTCTATTATATTCCCGATACAAAGCTGGAAGGCAATATTGACCTGCACCGTGGCGCAGCGGAACCTTACATAGAGTTTCCGGCAAAAGCAACCGGTAATGACCGTTTTGACGCATGGCCCAACTCCAATGACTGGTATGAAACTGTAAAACTGAATTATGGTATAGACTACTTGAACGGTCATAGCCGCCACTTCGAACCGATTCCGGACACATGGGTGAAGATGCGTGACATCCTACTGTTCTGGTCTGCCAAAGGCATTGACGGATTCCGCTGTGATATGGCAGAAATGGTTCCTGTAGAATTCTGGGGATGGGTGATTCCGCAAATCAAAGCTGAACATCCGAAACTGATCTTTATCGCCGAGGTCTATAATCCGGGAGAATACAGGAATTATCTGTTCAATGGCAAATTCGACTATTTATATGACAAAGTAGGTCTGTATGATACGCTACGTGCCATTACCTGCGGATGGGAATCGGCAACTGCTATTCCACAACGCTGGCAAAGCTTGGGAGGTATTGAAAAACGAATGCTCAATTTCCTGGAGAATCATGACGAGCAGCGCATAGCTTCCGATTATTTTGCCGGAAACGGCTCAAAAGCCATCCCCGCAATGATTGTATCGGCTTGCATGAATACCAATCCGGTCATGATTTACTTCGGGCAGGAATTGGGAGAACATGGCATGGATACGGAAGGTTTCAGCGGGCGTGACGGAAGAACTACCATCTTTGATTACTGGAGTGTGGACAGCATACGCCGCTGGCGCAATGGAGGCAAGTTTGACAATAAATTCCTGAATGAGGATGAAAAGCAATTGAAACAATTCTATACCCGTCTGCTGAATATATGCAACAGTGAAAAAGCCATACGGGAAGGTGTGTTCTTTGACTTAACCTATGCCAATCTGGCCGGATGGGTATTTAACGAACATAAACAATACGCCTTTTTACGAAAACAGGATGATGAACTGATATTAATTATGGTTAACTTTGACTCCATACCGGCACGTTCAGCCGTCAATATTCCGCAACATGCGTTTGATTATTTAGGCATCCATCGTTATGGAGAATATGAGGCAACCGAATTGCTGACCGGAAACACAGAGAAGCTGACTCTTATGCCGGACAAAACAACTCCCGTATTACTAGATGGAATGAATGGAAAAATTCTGAAATTCAAGCTATAGTTTCCCACCACAGATTACTCAGATTAACACAGATACAGATTGAAATAAGCAATAAATCGTATTTCAATCTGTGTAATCTGTGGTAAAAAACATTTTAACTCTAGGAAAATACAAATTCCTTCATTGTCCTATCTCTTCAACAGACCGATTTTCAAGTTCAGCTTAAAATAATAGACTCCGTTCTCACGTTCCAGATATCCGTATTTATCTTTTTCAGTAGAACTTTTCTCAAACCGGGAATTAACAAACAGGAAATCGGCAAATACCTGACGGTCAGCCTTCTGATAACAAAGTACCTCTCCATTACCATTTACAAACAGAAAACCGGATATGGCAGAATCTATCCCATTAAATATCTTGGCAGGACGCATTCCTAAAGCCAAAGCCATAAGAAACTGCTTCATCTTATATTCATAATAACTATGCTTATGGATCAATTCATCCTTTATTTTCAACGGATTGATTTGTTTGATTGCTTCTGTCAGGTCACTAACTTTGGATATGCCATCCAAATGCATGACACGCAACATCTCGCCCAACATACGGGGAAAATGAAGATCTATCATGCAAAGATTACTACGGAATACCTTATCGGCCACATCATTATATTTTAAGATTCCTCCCAAGCGTTCTATCATCAACATACGTCCTGCCACATCATCTTCTTCACCAAAAGCATTAATTTTGTTTACGGTAGGAGTAGCGAATTTAACACCAGTCTGCTCGAACTTCAAATTGGCGGCACGCCCTCCATCCAACAACGGAAACATAGTTCCCAAACGGGAACGAACGCAAAAACCTACCAACGGGGCCTCTATACTGTAAAAAGCAACATAGAAATCAGTACGGTCATCCGTCTTTGCTTCCAAGTCATAAATGGCGACTTCATCTAAAAATTCTTCCACACCGTCGGGAGACATCACATCATTCTCTCGGCTCTCTTTGACAGCAGCAAAAACCAACTCTGCCACAGCCGCAAAATCCCCACGAGGTATCTGCTTATCTATCTTTTCCCCACAAATACGTACGGTCGCCTCATCCTCCAGAATATAACGGCGTGTCCCGTCATGTTCCTCACGCTGTACCATCGCCACAGGAAGCTTTTGCACTTCATTCCTTTTCACATCAGGCGTACCTGCATACACATATCCGTCCGCTAACAAGCGGAAAAAGGCGTAAAGCTCGCCCCACTCTCTCTTTGTCGCTTCAAATGCCATATATTTTCTCTTTTTACTATCGTCTGCTATTTTTTAACGGCTGCAAAGATACGCAAAAGAAGTCTTAAAAAACAGGTTTTCGAGAAACGCAAATATTAAACAATGTTATATAGCATACTTTTTAAGTCTGATTATTTGCTATTTTCCAAAAAATCCGTACCTTTGCAATGTGTTTTTTCATAGTATTAGATTTAAGGTTAACAAAGGTTGGAGCAAGGCGTTGCTCCTTTTTTATTTTATCCCCCTTACTTTTACGATAAAACAAGTATTTCTTTTAATCCAGAAACCTCGACCTATCTTCAATCGTTCTCAACAGAATCCCTCCGACAGGATAATCAGGTAGAAATTTATGAAGGGAATGCGGATGTGATTTACGTTCCAATCGAACCGATGAATTAGCATTTATCAACAAATGTATCACAAATCACTGCATTTCCATAAACCTGTTCCTTATCCGGTTTGTTCTAAATGGCAAAGACAATCTTTATAAATGATAGAATCATGAAATTAAAAAAAAGGAAGTATTGCATTACTAACATTGGCAGGTATGTTCTATATGAGCGTACAAAAAGCGGATGCATGCACGCGTGCCGTCTATATCGGACCGGACCATATGGTAGTAACCGGACGTACAATGGACTGGAAAGAAGATATTATGAGTAATATCTATGTTTTCCCCAGAGGAATACAACGTGCAGGATATAATAAAGAAAATGCCGTGAAATGGACTTCAAAATACGGCAGCGTCATTGCAACAGGATATGATATAGGTACGTGTGACGGAATGAATGAAAAAGGATTGGTTGCCAGTCTGTTATTTTTGCCAGAATCCGTCTTTGACCGCCCGGGAGATACACGTCCTGTCATGGGGATCAGCATATGGACACAATATGTACTGGACAATTTTGCCACCGTACATGAAGCTGTCGAGGAGCTGAAAAAAGAATCATTCCGCATTGATGCTCCCCACATGCCCAACGGTTCAGCTTCCACTCTTCACCTGGCTATTACAGATGAAACAGGAAATACAGCGGTTTTGGAATATCTGGACGGGAATTTAAGCATACACGAAGGAAAAGAATTCCAAGTGATGACCAATTCTCCACGATATGATTATCAGTTGGCTATCAATAATTACTGGAAAGAAGTAGGAGGATTGCAAATGCTGCCGGGCACGAACCGTTCCAGCGACCGCTTTGTGCGTGCCTCTTTTTATATACATGCAATCCCTCAGACTCCGGATGCTAAAATAGCTGTACCCAGTGTGCTCAGTGTGATGCGTAATGTATCTGTTCCTTTCGGAATTACCACACCGGACAAACCTCATATATCTTCCACCCGCTGGCGTTCTGTATCCGATCAGAAGAATAAAATATATTATTTTGAATCGGTCATGACTCCTAATCTGTTTTGGTTGGATTTGAAGAAAATCGACTTCAGTCCCAAAGCCGGAATCAAGAAACTGACCCTCACCAACGGAAAGATTTATGCAGGAGATGCTGTAAAAGATTTAAAAGACAGCGACTCATTTGTATTCTTATTCCAAACCCCTGTGATGTAAAACAGTAAAAATCAATATGACGTTCATGCCTCATTAAAATCGGTTAAGAGCCTCGTGAACGTCATACTTTTCTGCAAAAGTACTCCCTTCCGGCATTGAGTATCTTTTAAAATTCGTTGTTTTATAATAATACAAAAGCAATCATTTCCTCTCTGCTTCCTTATTACAAAAGAATAATTTATCTTTGAACGGATTTTAATATCCCATCAAAATCAGAACAAAAATAAAATAACTATGGAACAACCATCACTCAACGACCATAATAAACAGGAATACCCTCCCATGCATACTACAGAGCATGTCATAAACAGGACAATGGTCAATCTTTTCGGATGCGGACGGGCAATATCCGCCCATATAGAACGCAAAAAAAGCAAGCTGGATTTTGCGCTGCAAACCTGTCCGGAAGAAGCGGATATTATAAGAATAGAAAACACCGTAAACGAAGTATTGCGAAGAAATTTGCCCGTTACAATGGAATTTATCTCTCAAGAGGAAGCTATAGGGCGCTTTGACATGAAACGTTTACCGGAAAAAGCTTCCGAAACCGTACGGATTGTAAAAGTCGGCGATTACGACGAATGCCTCTGTATAGGTCAACACGTGGAAAATACGTCCGAAATAGGTACATTTAAAATTATAAGCCACGACTATAAAGACGGAATCTTCCGTATGCGGTTCAAGCTGATATAGAACAACTGTCAATCTGTCCCCCTAAAATTACAAATTGGCAGTAGCCTTGACAATCAAATGTTTAAAGAGGCTTACCAACTTTTAATGCAAAGGTTTTAATCTTTAAGAAAACCTTTATAGGTTTAAAAGAGTGCAATATAAACCGCATATCATCGAACTAATGGTATGCGGTTTGCATTATGGATAGTGAATGACAAAGCCGAAAGGTGAAGGAATTCAGAAATAAACAAAATGTTTAACCAAAACCTATAGGAGATTAAGATTATGATGCCAGTAAGAAGATCAAACCAAACATGGTTACCAAGTATTTTTAATGATTTCTTTGATAACGACTGGATGGTAAAAGCCAATGCAACAGCTCCCGCCATCAATGTTATTGAAAGTGACAAAGACTACAAAGTAGAAGTCGCCGCTCCGGGAATGACCAAAGAAGACTTCAAGATTCATATCAACGAAGACAACGACTTGGTTATCTCTATGGAAAAGAAAACAGAAAGTACCGAAGGTGATAAAGAAGGCAAGAAAGAAAGCCGTTACTTGCGTCGCGAATTCTCTTATTCTAAATTCCAACAGACATTGATCCTGCCTGATGATGTAGATAAAGATAAAATTGATGCAAAAGTAAACGATGGTGTATTAACTATCGAGCTGCCGAAACGTACGCCGGAAGACAAAGAAAAAGCAGCCAAGGTTATCGAAGTTAAATAACATGCTCTCAAATTCAGAAAAGAGGGATTGCCGCAGAGGCAGTTCCTCTTTTGTTTTTATAAAAGTCCGTTTCTATTCCCTATGAGTTCATCGTAATCTTACAACCCAAAGATATAAATCTTTCACCTGTAAGATCTATAATCTTCGCATTGCATCCTCCCTTCCCTGTTCTGTTCCATATTGCCTGTTCTCTTTACGCACTATACCTCGCCAATGTCTACTTAACATATTTATCCAACACTTTTTCCAAGGCATTTTGTGAAACCGGCTTAGTCAGGCAATCATCGCATCCGGCTTCTATAGCCCTGTCTTTGTCGGACTCAAAAGCAAAGGCAGTCAAAGCGACAATAGGCACTTCTTTTGAATAAGAACGAATCAGGCGCGTAGCCTCCAGCCCATCCATATGGGGCATCTTGATATCCATCAAAATCAAGTCGGGCTGATGTTCTTTAAATTGATTCACCGCATCCTCTCCATTCTTAGCCCATAGCAGATTACATCTTTTCCCTAACAATGTCTTTAACAGCAAAAAGTTGCTGTCTACATCTTCCGCCACCAGTACTGTTCTTCTTTGCAATACTTTTCTCGGTTCCGTACTCCCTGATTCCGGACACTTCGTAGCCTTTTCGGATTCCGGACATTTTTTACCCGCCTTATAAGGAATCGTAAAACGAAAAGTAGAACCTTCATTCAGTTTGGATTCCGCAGTAATCTCTCCACCTAATTTTTCTACAATCACCCTACAAATCGCAAGCCCCAAACCTGTTCCCTGAACAAAAGTATTCAGTTTCACGAAACGCTCAAAAATCATTTTAATCTTCTCCTCGGAGATACCCATTCCCGTATCTTTTACATAAAAATCAATATACTCCTCCCTCACTTCAAAACCAAAACGGATTTCCCCTTTGAAAGTAAATTTTATAGCATTGGTTATCAAATTTGTAACAACTTGCATAATTCGGTTCTGATCTTCATTGATTATCAAACTGGTGTCTTTATTGTCTAATATCAAAACAACCCCAGTCTGCACCCGATCCTTATGCATCTCATACACATTACGGCACAATTCTCCCAAATCCATTGGATATCTGATGTATTCCAATGTACCCGCCTCTATTTTTGCCAAATCAAGAATGTCATTGATTAATTGCAACAATATTTCCGAATTCTGGTTGATGATGTCCGAATAAAGTTTTTCATCCTCTGCATTATCCGCTATAGTCATCAAACGGGAGAAACCTACTATTGCATTCAGAGGAGTACGGATTTCATGACTCATATTGGCTAGAAAGGCTGTTTTCAGCCTATCGGACTGCTCAGCCTTGATACGGGCCTGAACCAGTTCTTGCTCTATGTTCTGCATATTGGTAATATCCCACGAAATGCCGATAATAAGCGGTGCACGCCCTTCCAGAGGAACTAATGTTTTTAAAGTCTGCACGATACGGGTCTCGCCTGTAGCCGTCACATACGTTTCCTGCATTTCCATGCGCTCGCGGGTACGGATCAATTCCAAATCATCCCGATGAAACTTCTCCGCATTCTCATGTTCGGGAAACACTTCAAAATCAGTATGGCCCAATGCTTTGGAAGCAGGAATTTTAGAGTGGCTGGCAAACGCCTTGTTCCAATAAAGATATCGGAAATCATCTTCAGGGTCCTTCACAAACAAATAAACAGGAATATTATTCAGTATGGCATCCATCAGATAATTCAGTTCACGCAATTCGTCACGGTTCTTGATAACATCCGTTATATCCTGTGTAAAAAACCAAATCATTTCCTCGCCCTGATTTTGAATCATAAAGGCCGAAACCTGATGAACACGAAGTTTTGTTTCTCCCACACGGGTATATTTGGCACGATAAGCAAAATTACCTCCATTATCACGAATCTCTTGAACACGTTTATCAAATATTTCTTTGGTATTCAGAGAAACAGATAAATCATAAACCTTCTGTGTTCCCAGCTCCTCTTTCACTCCATATTCCTCAATAAACTGCCGGTTGGCATAAACTAAGGTTCCGTCAGCCGATACAGCCAGAATACTATCACTGACCTTATCCAGTACCCGTTTAAATATTTCCAGGTTCTGCTGTGTGGCAACTCTTTCACTAATATCACGACACATTATCAGCACATATTCATCATCCAATGGGAAAATACGGTTTTCATAATAATGATGTTCTCCGTTTACATCCAGTTCATGATGGGCCGTAGATCCTCTACCGGTAGTAATTACTTTCAGAAGATTATTATGAATATTATGATAGGCCTCTTTAGGAACCATCTCACGCATGGACATTCCTTTAAAGGTTTCATTTGAAACACCTACATGATTGGTTTCCTCATTAGAAACAACCTCAATGCCCGTTTCTTCATGATTGAAAACCGTCAACATATCCGGTAACGAATCAAGGATCTTTACTGCATATTTTTCTTTGAAACTAATGTTATCAGAGCCATGCTCCAAAGCGGACAATTTTTCTTTCAACAACCTGTTCTCCTCTCTCAAAGAGGCAAGTTCTTGCTCCACTATTTTAAGCTTGTGTTCACAATCCATATTTATTGAAAATCTTTAGGATTCCTAATCTTACAAATTTAAGAAACTTTTTGTGAATCAAGAAAGAATAGTGAATTATTTTTTAATAATGAGAAGAAGGAGGGGGATTAGTGGTGAGTAGTGAATGATGAGTGATTAGCGATTAATAGTTAGTAGTTAATGAGTTGCGCTATCATCCCGCAAGGTCATTAACCACTAACCACTAATCTAATAACTAGTATTCCGACCAGCTTTTGATAGCGATATCGTTTATCGTCATGGTACAGAAAGCATTGATAAACGCACTTGCCAGACGAGCATTGGTAATCAAGGGCACATTCAGGTCGATAGCGGCACGACGGATCTTGTATCCATTGTCCAACTCCCCGGCTGTCAGGTTCTTCGGGATATTGACTACCATGTCTATCTCTTTCCGGTGCAACATATCCAGTGCCTGAGGTTTCCCTTCCTCACTGGGCCAATACACGCGGGTATTTTCCACCCCGTTCTCGGTCAGGAAGTGGGATGAGCCTCCGGTGGCATAAAGTTTATAACCTTTCTTCTGCAACATACGGGCCGCTTCCAAGGTATCCGCTTTCTGCTTGGCATTACCTGTAGAAAGCAACACGCTCTTTTCCGGAATACGATACCCCACAGACAGCATCGCCTTCAATACGGCACACGAAGTATCCGTACCGATGCAGCCTACTTCACCGGTAGAGGCCATGTCTACCCCCAATACCGGATCGGCTTTCTGCAAACGGTTGAAAGAGAACTGGCTGGCCTTAATACCCACATAATCCAACTCGAAAAGATTCTTATTCGGTTTCTCAACCGGCAGTCCGAGCATCACTTTGGTAGCCAGTTCAATAAAATTGATTTTCAGCACCTTGCTGACAAAGGGGAAGCTGCGTGAAGCACGAAGGTTACATTCAATCACCTTGATATCGTTATCCTTTGCCAGATATTGGATATTGAACGGACCGGAGATATTCAATTCCTTGGCTATCTGACGGGAGATGCGCTTGATGCGGCGCACCGTTTCCACATACAACTTTTGCGGTGGGAACTGGATAGTGGCATCGCCTGAATGCACTCCGGCATACTCAATGTGCTCACTGATAGCATATGCCACAATCTCACCATTCTGAGCCACAGCGTCCATTTCCACTTCCTTGGCGTGCTCGATGAACTGGCTCACCACTACCGGATGCTTTTTCGATACATTGGCAGCCAGTTTCAGGAAGCGTTCCAACTCTTCTTGATTGGAGCAGACATTCATGGCCGCACCACTCAGCACATACGAGGGACGTACCAAAACAGGGAAGCCTACCTTGTCAATAAAGGCATGGATGTCTTCCATAGAAGTCAATGCGCTCCATTCGGGCTGATCCACTCCGATGCGGTCCAGCATGGCCGAGAATTTATCCCGGTCTTCGGCATTGTCAATGCTCTTGGCACTGGTACCGAGGATATTTACATTTTGCGCATCCAGACGGAGAGCCAGATTGTTAGGAATCTGGCCACCGGTAGATACAATGACTCCGTGAGGATTCTCCAGTTCGAGAATATCCATCACACGCTCGAAAGTCAGCTCGTCAAAGTACAGACGGTCGCACATATCATAGTCGGTAGAAACCGTTTCGGGATTATAATTAATCATGACACTGCGGTAACCCTCCTTACGGATAGTCTGCAAAGCCTGCACACCACACCAGTCAAATTCCACCGACGAACCGATGCGGTAAGCGCCTGAACCCAGTACCACGATGGATTTATGGTCGCCTAAGTACTTTACGTCATTGGCCACACCGCTATACGTCAAATACAGATAGTTGGTCTGTGCAGGGTACTCGGCCGCCAAGGTATCGATTTGTTTCACCACCGGAAGGATTCCCACCTGCTTGCGATGATTACGCACATACAGAATACCGTCTTCCATATCTCCTTCGTAGCCAATGGCACGGGCTATCTGGAAATCGGAGAATCCCTGCACTTTCGCCTTGCGGAGCAATTCGTCCGGCATATCGGTAATCTGCTTGTGGTTATTGCCCCATTCGTGCATCTCTTTAGAAGTGTCCATGATGTGCTGCAATTTCTGCAAGAACCATTTGTCAATCTTGGTCAGCTCATGAATCTGGTCTACCGTGTAACCTGCACGCATGGCTTTGCTGATCACGAAAATACGTTTGTCCGTCGGCTCACGAAGGGCTTTGTCCACGTCTTCTATAACCAATTCCTTATTCTCTACGAAACCATGCATTCCCTGACCAATCATGCGCAAACCTTTCTGAATGGCTTCTTCGAAAGTACGTCCGATAGCCATCACCTCGCCCACCGATTTCATGGACGAGCCCAGTTCACAGTCCACACCGTGGAACTTGCCCAAGTCCCAACGGGGAATCTTGCACACCACATAGTCCAGTGCAGGCTCGAAGAAGGCACTGGTGGTCTTTGTCACCGAGTTTTTCAAGTCGAACAACCCATATCCCAAGCCTAATTTGGCGGCAACGAAAGCCAACGGATAGCCGGTAGCCTTGGAAGCCAATGCAGACGAACGCGAAAGACGGGCGTTGACCTCAATGACACGGTAATCTTCCGATTCGGGATCGAAGGCATACTGTACATTGCATTCGCCCACAATGCCGATATGGCGGATGATACGGATAGCCAGTTCACGAAGTTTATGATACTCGGCATTGGTCAGTGTCTGCGAAGGGGCGATCACGATAGACTCGCCGGTATGGATACCCAGCGGGTCGAAGTTCTCCATGTTACATACAGTGATGCAGTTATCATAACGGTCACGGACCACTTCATACTCCACCTCCTTCCAGCCTTTCAAACTCTTTTCCACCAATACCTGCGGCGAGAAAGAGAAGGCCTTTTCAGCCAGAACATTCAGTTCCTCTTCATTGTCACAGAAACCTGAGCCCAAACCACCCAATGCATAGGCGGCACGGATAATGACCGGATAACCTAATTCTTTAGCGGCGCGACGGGCATCTTCCAGATTTTCCACCGCTTCGCTCTTGATGGTCTTGACATTGATTTCATTCAGTTTTTCTACAAACAATTCACGGTCTTCAGTATCCATGATGGCCTGCACGGGAGTACCCAACACACGGACATTGTATTTTTCGAAGATACCTGCTTTGTACAGTGCCACCCCACAGTTCAAGGCAGTCTGTCCGCCGAAAGACAGGAGCACGCCGTCCGGACGTTCCTTTTCTATCACCTTCTCTACAAAATAAGGAGTAACGGGCAGGAAATAAATCTGGTCTGCCACCCCTTCGCTGGTCTGCACGGTAGCGATGTTCGGGTTGATCAGAACCGTTTCAATCCCTTCCTCCTTCAAGGCTTTCAATGCTTGCGAACCCGAATAGTCGAACTCTCCGGCCTCGCCAATCTTCAAGGCACCGGAACCTAATAACAATACTTTCTTTATTTCGTCTTTCATACTTGTTCTTTTTAATACACGGTTTATAACAACTTCACAAACTCATCAAACAGGAACTCGGTATCCGTAGGTCCCGATGCAGCTTCCGGATGGAACTGTGCCGAGAACCAAGGTTTGGTTTTATGCCTGATACCCTCGTTGGAACCGTCATTCATATTGATGAACAGCGGTTCCCAATCGGTTCCCAATGTATTATTATCTACCGCATAACCGTGGTTCTGACTGGTAATGAAACAACGTTCCGTTCCTATCATGCGCACCGGTTGGTTATGGCTGCGATGACCGTATTTCAATTTATAGATGGTAGCGCCTCCTGCTTTGGAAAGCAACTGATTCCCCATACAAATGCCGAAGATAGGCTTGTCGCTCAGGCTCATCGCCTTGCGGATATGCTGTACCGCCTCATCGCAAGTATCCGGATCACCCGGACCGTTCGAAATAAACAATCCGTCATACTCCATCCCTGTAAAGTCATGGTTCCAAGGAACACGGATCACTTCCACATCCCGTTTCAGTAAGCAACGGATAATATTTGTCTTTACACCACAATCCACCAACACCACTTTTTTCTTACCTGCACCTTCATTATAACGAATGACTTCCTTACACGATACTTTATCTACATAATTGATACCTGCATACGTTGCTTCGGGCACATTGCCGGGTTCATCATCAAATACGATTTTCCCCATCATTACCCCATGTTCGCGAAGAACTTTGGTCAGTTCACGGGTATCGATGCCTGTAATGCCCGGCACTTGCTCACGCTTCAGCCAGTCGGCCAGACTTTCTTTCGCATTCCAGTGACTGTATTCTTCACTGTAATCACTTACAATAATCGCTTCGGCATGGATACGTTCACTTTCCATAAAAGTAGCCAAGCCATTGGGTTCGATAGTAAAGGGAGGTACCCCGTAGTTACCGACCAACGGATAAGTTAAGGTCATCAGCTGCCCCGCGTATGAAGGGTCTGTCAAACTCTCAGGATAACCGGTCATAGCGGTATTAAACACCACTTCGCCGGCTACCGGTTTCTCATAACCGAACGACTTGCCCGGGAAACGGCTCCCGTCGTCGAGGATCAATGTTACATTTCTCATCTAATCTATCTTGAATGGTTGTTCTTTAGAATTGATAAACTTTTTCTATATAGTCTATAAACGCCTGGTTCACCAGCTTCACTCCACCCGGAGTAGGATAATCCCCACTGAAATACCAGTCGCCCGTATGGTTGGGACACGCTTCATGCAATCCTTCCAGTGTCTGATAAACGATTTCCACTTTCGCCTGCGTACCCTTCGGAGTGAGAAGTTCCACCATTTTTGCCGCAATCTCCTCATTAGTGAAAGGGGCATAAATTTCTTTCACATAATTCACCATCTGCTCTTTGGGTAACCCCACCTGGTCTTTCGATTTGTTGTAAGCACGGGCTATCACATCTTTCATATCCCGTTCTTTCAATAAATCGATAGCAGCCTTGAAAGCGATAAACTGATCCATACTGGCCATATCAATACCATAATAATCAGGATAACGCACCTGTGGCGAAGAAGAAACAATGACGATTTTCTTCGGATGCAGGCGGTCGAGGATGCCGATAATGCTCTGTCTTAACGTAGTTCCCCGGACGATGCTGTCATCAATAATCACCAGATTATCCACATGAGGCACAAGGCTTCCATAAGTGATATCATACACATGGGCAGCCAAATCATTCCGACTGTTGCCTTCGGCGATAAAGGTACGCAACTTGATATCCTTGATGGCTACTTTCTCGCTACGGATACGCCTGGACAGGATTTTTTCCAGTTCCTCGTGATTGGGATGATGCCCCAAAGCCTCTATCTTCTTTACTTTCAGTTCATTCAGATAATTGTCGAATCCTTCCAGCAGTCCATAGAAAGCCACTTCCGCCGTATTGGGTATAAAAGAGAATACGGTATGCTCCACATCATAGTCTACCGCTTTCAAAATAGGATTCACCAGTTTTTCGCCCAGCTGTTTTCTTTCCTTATAAATATCCATGTCACTTCCCCGGCTGAAATAGATACGTTCGAAGGAACAGGCTTTCTTCTCTTTCGCCCGGTTGATCTGTGCCAGACGCATCTTTCCAGTCTTGCTTATAAGGATAGCCTGTCCCGGTTGCAATTCATTGATGCTTCCGGCAGATACATTCAAGGCAGTCTGAATGACAGGGCGCTCGGATGCCAATACCATGATTTCATCGTCCATGTACCAGAAAGCCGGACGAATGCCCCACGGATCGCGCACCGCAAAAGACTCACCGCTACCGGTCATACCGCAGATCACATAGCCTCCATCCCACTCCTTGCTCGAAGTCTTGAGGACATTGCCCAGATCAATGCGGTCTTCTATAGCGTGAGTGATATCCATGCCTTTCAGACCTTCCTTCTCACATTCCACATAGAGGCGCTCCACCTCGCGATCCAAACGGTGCCCCACTTGTTCCAGCATAATATATGTGTCGGCATATTTACGCGGATGCTGGCCGTCGGCAGTGATACGTGCGAAAATCTCATCCACATTGGTCATGTTGAAATTGCCGCACAACGCCAAATTCTTGGCACGCCAGTTGTTACGGCGCAAGAACGGATGCACGTAGGAGATACCGCTTTTTCCGGTAGTGGAATAACGCAAATGCCCCATATATACCTCTCCGGCAAAGGGAAGGCATTTCTTGGCGTATCCGGCATCATGCAATTGTTCAGGCGCCAAATTCCTTGAAATGATTTTGCACCGTACCGAATATCTCTGTTATCGCCCCTGAACCTAAAGCTCTTTCACGGAACATATATTCTTCACCGGGATTGGCCTCCAGTTTGACACAGGCCAGCCCGGCGCCTTCCTGTCCGCGGTTATGTTGTTTTTTCCATCAGCAGATACAGCTTGTTCAAGCCATACATCCAGGTTCCATACTTTTCCTGATAATATTCCAGCGGTTTCAGCAGTCGTATCATAGCGACTCCACATTCATGCTTTAACGGTTCCATGCTCTCTCTTTACTACTTAAATTAATAGTTCATTTTCAGATTCTTATAAAAACATCCCAAAGGTATGACAAGACCTTCTGTCATTTTTCCAAACTTACTTACGGTACATCTTTCAAGAATTATGCCGGAAACTTCCTGCATAATCTCCGGCAGCATTGCCTTCTATTCTACTGTTACCGACTTCGCCAGATTTCGTGGCTGATCCACATTCTTCCCTTTGCAAATGGCTACATGATAGGCCAATAACTGTAAGGGGACCGTAGCTATCAACGGTTCGAGGCACTCTAATGTTTCGGGCAACTCAATGCAATCATCGGCCAACTTACTGATTACCGTATCTCCTTCTGTGACCAAAGCGATTACTTTTCCCTTCCGCGCCTTGATTTCCTGTATGTTACTCATTATCTTTTCATACATCGCATTATGCGTAGCTACCACCACAACAGGCATTTCGGCATCAATCAATGCGATAGGTCCATGTTTCATCTCAGCGGCGGGATAGCCTTCAGCGTGAATATAAGATATCTCCTTCAACTTTAACGCGCCTTCCAAAGCTACCGGGAAACTGTACCCCCGCCCCAAATAGAGGAAATTATGTGCATAGGTGAAAATACGCGACAGTTCCGCTATTTTAGGATTACTGATCAATATCTTTTTTATTTTAGCCGGAATCACAGTCAATTCCCGGATCACTTCCAGGTATTTCTCATCTGCCATACTCCCTTTCTCTTTTGCCAGTGTCAGCGCCAGCATGGTAAGCACGGTTACCTGTCCGGTAAATGCCTTGGTGGACGCCACTCCTATCTCCGGTCCTACATGAATATAAGAACCGGTATCTGTAATGCGCGGAATGGATGAACCTACCGCATTGCATATACCATAGATAAAAGCTCCTTTCTCTTTCGCCAGTTCTATGGCAGCCAATGTATCGGCCGTTTCACCCGATTGCGAGATAGCTATTACCACATCGTCTTCATGAATCACCGGATCACGATAGCGGAACTCGGAGGCATATTCCACTTCTACCGGAATACGGCAGAAACTTTCTATCAGTTGTTTCCCTATCAATCCGGCATGCCACGAAGTTCCGCAAGCCACAATTACAAAGCGACGGGCCTTGAGCAAACGTTCCTTATGATCAATAACCGCCGACAGTACTACTTTATCACCGTCCGCATTGATGCGTCCACGCATACAGTCGTTAATACAATCGGGTTGTTCGAATATCTCCTTCAACATGAAATGCGGGTATCCCCCTTTCTCCAGTTGTCCCAGATTCATTTCCACCGTACGTACTTCGGGATTTTGAAGCACGTTGTCCAGATTGACGACTTCCAATGTCTTGTCTCTGCGAATCACCGCTATCTCCCCATCTTGCAGATACACCACTTTATCCGTATACTCTACAATCGGAGTAGCATCCGAAGCCAGAAAGAATTCATCCTTCCCTATCCCTACCACCAGCGGACTGCTTTTGCGTGCTGCAATAATCTCATCGGGATTATTCTTGTCGAGCACCGCTATAGCGTATGCGCCAATCACCTCATGCAGAGCCAACTGAACGGCAGTAAGTAAATCTAAATGGTTGGAAAGTTGGAAAAATTCAATTAACTGTACGAGAACTTCGGTATCTGTACTACTTTTAAAGATGAACCCTTTTTTTTGTAGCTTTTCTTTCAGGGTAGCGTAGTTTTCAATAATACCATTGTGGATAAGAGCTAGATTCTTTGAAGAAGAAAAATGAGGATGAGCGTTAGCCTGACAAGGCTCTCCGTGGGTGGCCCATCGGGTGTGGGCAATACCAATTGTACCGGAAACGTCTTTTTGGGAAACAAAAGCCTCTAGGTCTGAAACCTTTCCTTTCGTTTTATAAACGTTCAACCTCCTTTTTTTGTCTATCAATGCGACTCCTGCGCTATCATAGCCCCGGTATTCCAACCGCTTCAGGCCTTTTATGAGAACAGGGTAAGCATCTCGTTTTCCAATATAGCCTACTATTCCACACATAATCTACTAAGTATATGTTCTGATTCGACTGCAAAGATACAAATATCAATTAACATAAATGCAATAAAAAAACCATAAATAATTGACGAAAGCGATAAAAAAAGTAAGAATAAAAATCGAAAAGAAATATTTTATTCGTTTTTTTAATAAATATGAAAACTTACAGTATGATATTGTCTGTTGTGGTTTTAGTTACGATTTGAAAGACAGTAAGCAAGCAAGAAGGGTAATGTGTAAAGAGGACCGTCATCCCGACGCCCCTCTCCGCAAACTTAAAACAACCAACAAAAGAAATAGATAACCTTTATGCAGTGATTATCTAATAAAAAGCAATTCACGATATTTAGGTAATGTCCACATCTGGTTGTCTACGATCAGCTCCAGCTTGTCGATATGATAACGTATCTCTTCCAGCATCGGGGCGATGGTATCGTGATAGGCAATGGCCTTTTCGCGCTCGCTCTCTATTTTGTTCGCCACTTTTCGCGCCTCCACCATGGCATTTACATGCTCGGTGATGAAAATGGTTCGCCGGGCAATCTCTTCGATGAGTTTCATGTTCTCAGCCGACAGTTGGGATGCTTTTTCCGCCGGGAAGAGCTCTTTCATTTTATACACATTGTCTATCAGCTTGCTTTGGTATTCGGTGGCTACGGGGATGATGTGGTTCATCGCCAGGTCGCCCAGCACGCGCGCCTCGATCTGGATTTTCTTTGTGTAAGTTTCCCATTTCACTTCATTGCGCGCCTCCAGCTCCTTGCGGGTCATCACGCCGGTGGATTCGAACATGGCGATGCTCGCGGGCTTCAAGTAGTTGTCGAAAATGAGCGGGCAGCTCGTTTCGCAGTCCAGACCCCGGTGGGCGGCCTCCGCCTTCCATTCGTCCGAGTAGCCGTTGCCGTCAAAACGGACAGGCTTGCACTCCTTGATGTAGCGGCGGATAATTTCAATGATGGCGGAGATTTTCGGTTCACCCTTTTCGATGAGCGCATCCACGTCCTGCTTGAACCGGGCAAGTTGTTCGGCAACGGCCGCGTTGAGCGCAATCATGGCACTGGCACAGTTTGCCTCCGAGCCTACGGCGCGGAATTCGAAGCGATTGCCGGTGAAGGCGAACGGCGAGGTGCGGTTGCGGTCGGTATTGTCTATCATCAGTTCCGGAATCTGCGGGATGTCCAGCTTCATTCCCTGTTTGCCTGCCAGTGAGACAAGGTCGTCGTTACCGCTTTCTTCTATATGGTCCAGCACTTGCGTGAGCTGTTTGCCCAGGAAAGAAGAAATGATGGCGGGCGGCGCTTCGTTGGCTCCCAGGCGATGGGCGTTGGTGGCACTCATGATAGAAGCTTTCAGCAAACCGTTGTGGTGGTATACCGCCATCAGGGTGTTGACTATGAAGGTAATGAAGCGCAGATTGTCTTCGGCGGTCTTGCCCGGAGCCATCAGCAGGACGCCGGTGTCTGTACCCAGTGACCAGTTGTTATGCTTCCCCGAGCCGTTGACGCCTTTGAAGGGTTTTTCGTGCAGCAACAGGCGGAAGCCGTGGCTCCGCGCCACCTTGCGCATGAGCGACATGAGAAGCATGTTATGGTCTACCGCCAGGTTGCATTCTTCGAAAATGGGAGCCAGCTCAAATTGGTTGGGAGCCACTTCGTTATGGCGGGTCTTGACGGGTATGCCCAGTTCCAGCGCCTGTATTTCAAGGTCTTTCATAAAGGCAGCCACACGCGTGGGGATGGCTCCGAAGTAATGGTCTTCCAATTGCTGGTTCTTGCTGGCTTCGTGTCCCATCAGGGTGCGCCCGGTCAGCAGCAGGTCGGGACGGGCGGCATACAGTCCTTCGTCTACCAAGAAGTATTCCTGTTCCCAGCCCAGGTAGGCCACCACTTTCTTCACTTCCGGGTTGAAGTAACGGCACACGTCCACGGCGGCTTTGCCCACAGCACTCAAGGCTTTCAGCAGTGGCGTTTTGTAGTCCAGCGACTCGCCGGTGTAAGCAATGAAAACGGTAGGGATGCACAGGGTGTCGTCCACCACGAAGACAGGCGATGAGGGGTCCCATGCACTGTAGCCGCGTGCCTCGAAGGTGTTTCGGATGCCGCCGTTGGGGAAGCTGGAAGCATCAGGCTCCTGCTGTACGAGGAGCTTGCCCGAAAATTCCTCCATCATTCCACCCTTGCCGTCGTGTTCCACAAAGGCGTCGTGCTTTTCGGCTGTGCCTTCCGTCAGGGGTTGGAACCAGTGGGTGTAGTGGGTTACACCTAGCTCGGTTGCCCAGCGTTTCATGCCTGCCGCCACTTCGTCGGCTATGGCACGCTCCAGGGGGGCGCCGTTGTCCATGGCGTCCGTCAGTTTGGCATAGACGGCGCCGGGCAGATACTTGAACATTTTCTCGCGGTTGAAAACGTATTTGGCGAAATATTCACTGGGCCTTTCGGCTGGTGTCTCCACCGTTGCTGCTTTCTTCTTGAAAGCCGTTTCGACTACTCTGAATCTTAATTTTGACATAATACCTGAAAATTTGTTTAGTTGTTGATTAGTAGAATGAATGGAAAAAAACATTTTGTGATTAATTTAATTGTATGCCGACTCGCCATGCTCGTAGATATCGAGTCCTTCCTCTTCAATGCGTTTCGGAACACGCAAGCCATGTATCTTGTCCAGCACTTTAAAAACAATGAAGCCCATGCCTGCCGCCCACACTCCTACTACGGCCGCGCCGAAGAGCTGTGCCAGCAGGAAGCTGCTTCCGCCGCCATAGAACAGCCCCTCTTCTGTAGCGAAGAGTCCTGTAAGAATCGTTCCCAGGCAACCGCAAACGCCGTGTACGGACGATGCGCCTACGGGGTCGTCAATTTTCAGCACATGGTCGATAAAGTCGACTGCAAATATCATTACCACGCCGCAAATGGCACCGATAAGTACAGACCCGAAAGGCGATACCAGGTCACATCCCGCCGTGATGCCCACCAGTCCTGCCAGCACACCGTTCAGTGTGAGGGACAAGGAAGGTTTGCCATACTTCATCCAACTCGCCACCAGTGCGAAGAAACCTCCTGCACAAGCTGCCAGGTTGGTGGTGAGGAACACATGCGAAATGGTCGTCTGGTCTCCACTTGTCGCCGCTGCCAACTGCGAACCGGGGTTGAACCCGAACCAGCCGAACCAAAGGATAAACACGCCCAGGCAGGCAAGCGTCAAACTATGACCGGGGATGGCCCTTGATTTGCCGTCTTTCCCGTATTTGCCAATACGCGGCCCCAGAATGGCGGCGCCCACCAAGGCAATCCATCCGCCTACGGAGTGAACCACCGTAGAACCGGCAAAGTCATGAAAAGTAGTGCCGAACGTCCTCATCATAAAGGAGCCTTCGTCTCCGTTCATCAGCCATCCGCCGCCCCAGGTCCAGTGGCCGGAAACCGGATAAATGAGTACGCTGATAAAGACAGTATAGACCAGATACATGGAGAACTTGGTACGTTCCGCCATGGCTCCGGACACGATGGTGGCCGCCGTGGCGCAGAATACAGTCTGGAAAATCAGGAAGCCTTCGATGGGCAATCCGTTGTCGATGATTTTGTCCATCGCCTCCAAGTTGAAAAAATGGGGGGCACCCACAAAACCGCCTATGCCGAACATCAGCCCGAAGCCGATGAACCAGAACAGGATGGAGCCGAACATGAAGTCTACCAGATTTTTCATCAGCACGTTGGCCGTGTTCTTGGTACGGATGAACCCGGCTTCTACCAGTGCGAATCCCGGTTGCATGAAGAATACCAGCATGGCGGCAAGTAGCATCCATACGGTGTTGAGTCCGGTAGCAAGTTCGCCTAGGGCCCCGGCGGTTGCATCGGGCGCCGCGGTGGTGGCTGCCACGCCTGCATCTTGCGCCCAAAGGCCGGCGGGGAGCATAAATAAGAGTATAGTATCCATAATTTTTCTCGTTTACGTTGTAGTATTGTTTTATTCCCGACTTTACTTTTGCCGGTAAAGGGAAGTAGCTTGCGCTTATTTTTCCTGTTCTGCATTATACAGGGCTATGTCACCCCGCTCGCCCGTGCGTATGCGGACGGCGTCTTCAATGGGGATGACGAAAATACGTCCGTCGCCTATCTCGCCGGTGTGCGCCGCCTTGATGATGGCTTGCACTGTTTTCTCCACATTCTTTTCGCGCACCACGATGGAAACCAGGATTCTTTCAATCGAACTGGTATCATACACCACACCACGGTAGATACGTCCCTGGCGTGCTTTACCAATGCCTCTTACATCGTAGTAGGAAAACCATTCGATGTCGGCTTCGAGCAACGCGTCCTTTACGTCCTCGAACTTGGTCTTACGGATAATAGCCTCAATTTTCTTCATTGTTGTACTTGTAATTTATATGTTCCAATCTTTTTACCTTTTTAAAAAACTGATACCTCTCTCTACTTTGTCGTTATGTCTGAATTTGTTATTGTATCTGCATTTTCAGCACTTCCTGTCAGAAACTCAGTCCGAATACGAAATAGGCCCCTTCGGTGCGCGGATTCACCGTCACCTTGGCGAAGGCGGGGACTGAGAATGAGTCTGTAATCTTGATTTCCTTGGATACCCCAAGGCTGATGTCGCATACGGCGAACCCGTCCGAACCGCTGCATTCCGGATCTGCGGACACGTTATAGAAGTCATTGGCCCATGGCGTGGCTCCTATTTCTGCCGTCCAGTCCAGGCCTGCCAGTTTGAAGGGGGCGGCGAGTGATATGTAAGAGGAGTAAGCCCGGTCGCCGTCCTTGTTCACCGTCGGCACCTGCAAAGTTGGTGTACCAGTTCACTGCCAGCGGACCGAAATCGTAACCTATCTGCGCTTCGAATACATGGCTGGTATGGTGCGTGCCATAGTGGAAATAGCCGGGGCCGCCATTGAACCAGTAGTCTGTCACCGAAATGCTGAAACCGCCGGTGCTGTAGCCCAGCGTCAGGTCCAGTTCTTTCGTATCAGCGGACTCAATGCCTGCGGATCCCCATGCGCCGAGCGAAAATCCTTTGTAGGCAACGGACAATGACGGCTGTATGCTTACGCCTCCCAAATCCTGTCCGCGCCAAATATAGCCGCTTACCAAGTCAGCTCCTACGCTGGCTTCCACCTTGTCTTGAGCGATGCTCGTTGCCGGCACTGTCATGGACAGGCCTAATAGCAATGCCGTTTCCTTAAAATTCATCTTCATAGCTTTTTACCTTTTAATTAATAATAGTGAGTATGTCATATTTTATATACCTATTGGCTTGATTGATGTAAGTCCGATGCAAGCACAAAGTGCTTCAAGGTGTTGTCATGTACTGTGCTCAGAGCAACCATTTTCTGATCCGTTTCATGGCTTCTTCGCAATCCGCCCGCTCTCCGAAAGCGGTCAAGCGGATATATCCTTCACCACTGGGGCCGAAGCCTACTCCCGGCGTGCCCACTACATTGGCTTCATACAGCATCTGTTCAAAGAATTTCCACGAGTTTACCTCACCCGGTGTCTTCACCCACAGGTAGGGGGCGTTCTCTCCGCCGAAAACTTTGAGTCCTGTACTTTCCAACGCTTCTTTCATGATGCGGGCGTTAGCCATATAATACTGTATGATGGCTTTCACTTGCTTTTTGCCCTCGGGGGTATAGATCGCTTCGGCACCACGCTGGGTGATATAGGATGTGCCGTTGAACTTGGTGCACTGGCGGCGGTTCCACATCCGGTTCAGCGGAATGCGCTCTCCTTCCAGCGTGGCGGCTGTGAGTTCTTTCGGTACGACGGTGTATCCGCAACGCACCCCGGTGAATCCGGCCGTCTTCGAGAAACTGCGAAATTCTATCGCTACTTTCTTCGCTCCTTTTATCTCATAAATGGAGTGAGGAATGTCCGGGTCTTGTATGTAGGCCTCGTAGGCAGCATCGTAAAGGATGAGGGTATCATTTTCCAATGCATAGTTCACCCATTTTTTCAGTTCGGCCTTGCTAATGACCGTCCCCGTAGGGTTATTGGGATAGCAGAGGTATAGGATATCTATCCTGCGGTCGGGAATTTCGGGCACGAAATTATTCTCGCTCAGGCAAGGCAAGTATACCACGTTGCTCCATCGCCCGTCTTCCAGTATCCCGGCACGGCCGCACATTACGTTCGAATCGATGTATACGGGGTAGATGGGGTCTGTCACGCCGATGCTGTTGTCGTGGCGAAGGATGTCTCCGATATTTCCCGTATCGCTCTTGGCGCCGTCACTGATAAAGACTTCGCCGGGTTCCAGATAGACGCCGCGCGGAGCGTAATCGTTCCTGATGACGGCATCTATCAGGAAATCATAACCTTGTTCGGGACCGTAACCGTGGAATGTCTCTTTGTTTGCCAGCTCGTCTACTGCCTTATGCATGGCTTCGATGGAAGCTTGAGGCAGCGGGCGGGTTACATCTCCGATACCCAGGCGGATAAGGTCCGTTTTGGGATGAGAGACTTTGAATGCATTTACCTTTTTGGCAATGTCCGAAAACAAGTAATTGTTTGGTAGTTTTAAAAAACTGTTCGTTTACTAGTGCCATCGTTGTTATTGTTTTTATCGTTGTTTTAAGTTTTTCAAAATCATTATCACATCTCTATTTCGCCTTCGAAAACCTTTCCGGCCGGACCGGTCATGTATACATGTCCGTCTTTCTCGTCCCAGTGGATGTGGAGATCGCCTCCGTCCATCCTTACCCACGATTTTCGTCCGGCTTTATGGTTCAGTACGGCCGCCACGGCGGTGGCGCAAGCCCCTGTTCCACAAGCCATTGTGATGCCTGAACCTCTTTCCCACACTCTCATCCGTAAGGATTGGTCCGGCAATATTTCTACAAATTCCACATTGGTCCGCTCAGGAAAAAGCGGATGATTTTCCAGTTTCGGACCAACCGCCGGCAAATCCACCTCTTTTATATCATCTACGAAAATGACAACATGCGGATTTCCCATGCAGACGAATGTTCCTTTGTATTCTTTTCCATCGGCCAAGATAGTTTCTGCCAGCATTCCGCCGGTTTTCGTAGCTATCTGTCCGGGGTTTGATAGCAGGGGCGTACCCATATCTACGGTTACATCCTTCACCACCCCGTTGCCTGTATGAAGTTTCAGGATTTTGATTCCCGAAAGGGTTTCCAGTGTGATCACCTCCTTATCCGTCAATCCTTTCTCGTATACATATTTGCCTATGCAGCGCGAGGCGTTTCCACACATCATGGCTTCGGAGCCGTCTGCATTGAATATACGCATACTGAAATCCGCTTTTTCGGATACTCCAATCAGTACCAGACCGTCTGCACCGATACCGGTATGATAAGCGCTCCATTTTCTGGCGGCTTTTATCGGATCTTGCAGCGGAGAAGACAAGGTATTTACATAGATATAATCATTGCCGGTTCCTTGCATCTTGGTGAACTTGATAGTTGTTGCCATTTTGATTAATACTTATTTATTGTTGTTTCCTTTTGCTTTTAATTATATGCAAATATATGTCTTTTTGATATTTTATAAGATATAATCGTTTCTATTTTCTTATTTATTTTCACTCTAATAACAAATAGAAACCGAAATGTTTGTTTTATCTTTCAAATTACATCAGAACAAGGGAAGATAGTTTTGAATTATAAGTCAATAGGTCGTTATATGGTTGAGGGATGTAATATTCCTATTATTATACTCCGGTTGATTGACTATAAAGGGGGGATGCCGTCCTAAATACAATCTATATGAATAAAAGAAATGCCCAAACTTACAATTTAAAAGTATTTTTCACAGTATATCTTTCAAATATTAAATAAACACGTCATATACACAACAAACTGTAAGACAAGGACGCAAGACTGCATCTTTTTATCAAAAGAAAGCATCAGCTCTTCATCAAAAAGAAATAAATTACCTACTTTTGCAGAACAATATGAAATACAAACCAACATTATTATAAACCAAAGACAGCAATAATGGCAAAAACAGAGCAAACAGGTCTTTATGACGCAACCAACGAACATGACGCTTGCGGCGTAGGCATGGTAGTCAACATTCATGGCAACAAATCGCATGAATTGGTAGACTCCGCATTAAAGGTATTGGAAAACATGCGCCACCGAGGCGCAGAAGGAGCCGATAACAAAACCGGCGACGGAGCCGGAATCATGCTACAGATTCCCCACGAATTCATCCTCCTGCAAGGCATCCCCGTACCCGAAAAAGGAAAATACGGAACCGGACTCGTATTTCTGCCCAAAGACGAAAAAGAGCAAGCCAGCATCCTGAGCATTATGATTGAAGAAATAGAACGCGAAGGACTTACCTTGATGCACCTGCGCAATGTGCCCACCAACCCCGCCTGCCTGGGCAAGGACGCACGGGCCACCGAACCGGACATCAAACAGGTATTCATCACCGGAGTGACAGATGCGGACAGCCTGGAACGCACCCTCTACATCATCCGCAAGAAGATAGAAAAGCGCGTGCGGCACACGGACTTCTACATCGTTTCGCTATCGGCAAAAAACATTATATATAAAGGTATGCTCTCGTCCATGCAAGTGCGCGAGTACTTCCCGGACCTGACGCAACCCTATTTTACCAGTGGATTGGCATTGGTACACTCCCGTTTCAGCACCAACACATTTCCTACATGGAGCCTCGCCCAACCGTTCCGTTTGTTAGCGCACAACGGCGAAATCAATACCATCCGCGGTAACCGGGGTTGGATGGAGGCGCGCGAAAGTGTCCTTTCCTCTCCGGCATTGGGGGATGTCAAAGACATCCGTCCCATTATCCAGCCGGGCATGAGCGACAGCGCCTCACTGGACAATGTGCTGGAATTTTTTGTAATGTCGGGACTGAGCCTGCCCCATGCCATGGCGATGCTGGTACCCGAATCGTTCAACGACAAAAACCCTATCAGTGAAGAGTTGAAAGCGTTTTACGAATACCATTCCATCCTGATGGAACCTTGGGACGGGCCTGCCGCGCTGCTGTTCAGTGACGGACGGTTTGCCGGAGGAATGTTGGACCGCAACGGCCTGCGCCCTGCCCGTTACCTCATTACCAATAATGACATGATGGTAGTGGCCAGTGAAGTAGGCGTGATGGATTTCGAACCGGGAGAGATTAAAGAGAAAGGGCGTCTGCAACCGGGCAAAATACTGATGATTGATACCGAACAAGGTAAAATATATTATGACGGTGAACTGAAAGAACAACTGGCGTCGGCCCGCCCCTATCGCGCATGGCTGTCTGCCAACCGCATCGAGCTCGATACCTTAAAAAGCGGACGCAAGATAGACAACCGGATAGACGGCTATGACCGTATGCTGCGTACTTTCGGCTTCTCGCGCGAGGATATAGAACGCACCCTCATGCCGATGTGCAACACAGGGGCCGAGCCCATCGCCTCTATGGGTAACGACACGCCGCTGGCCGTCCTTTCGGACAGGCCGCAGTTGCTGTTCAACTATTTCCGGCAACAGTTTGCCCAAGTGACCAATCCCGCCATCGACCCTATCCGTGAAGAGTTAGTCATGTCGCTCACCGAGTACATCGGGGCCGTGGGAATGAATATACTGGTGCCCAGCGAAAGCCATTGCAAAATGGTACGCCTGCCCCATCCCGTGCTGAACAACACCCAACTGGACATCCTCTGCAACATCCGGTATAAAGGATTCAATACCGTGAAACTCCCTATCGTATTCGAGGTGAGCAAGGGAAAAGCCGGATTGCAAGAGGCCCTGAACGACCTGTGCAAAAAAGCCGAGCAATCCGTTACGGACGGAGTGAACTATATCATTCTGAGCGACCGTTTCGTGGACGACACCCATGCCGCCATCCCGTCGCTACTGGCAGTTAGCACTGTCCATCATCACCTCATCTCCGTTCAGAAACGCGTGCAAACCGCATTGATTGTAGAAAGTGGCGAGATTCGCGAGGTGATGCACGCCGCCCTGTTGCTGGGATATGGCGCCAGTGCCATCAATCCCTACATGGCCTTCGCCGTACTGGATGAACTGGTGAGGAAAGGCGATGTGCAGATGAATTACGAAACGGCCGAGAAGAATTATATCAAGGCCATCCGCAAGGGCTTGTTCAAGATTATGAGCAAGATGGGCATTTCGACTATCCGTTCCTACCGGGGCGCAAAGATTTTTGAAGCCGTAGGGGTCAGCGAGGAATTGTTGAGAAGCTATTTCGGCACACAGACATCCAGCATCGGAGGCATCCGTCTGGAAGAAGTCGCCAGAGACGCCATCGCCCTGCACGATGCCGGATTCGCTGCAAAAGAAGTGAGCGACATTTTACCGCACAACGGACTGTTCTCTTTCCGCAAAGACGGAGAACGGCACGCTTGGAATCCGGAAACCATCTCCACCCTGCAACTGGCCACCCGGCTGGGTAGCTATAAGAAGTTCAAGGAATTCACCTCCATGGTAGATGGAAAAGAGTCACCCCTCTTCCTGCGCGACTTCTTCGGGCACAAACGAAACCCTATCGATATTGAAAAGGTGGAGCCGGTAGAAAACATCGTGAAACATTTCGTGACAGGAGCCATGTCCTTCGGCGCTATCAGCAAGGAGGCACATGAGGCGCTGGCACTGGCCATGAACAAACTGGGCGCACGCAGCAATACGGGTGAAGGAGGTGAGGACAGCGACCGCATTACCGGCACCTACCAGGGTATCTCACTTTGCAGCAAGACCAAGCAGATAGCATCGGGACGCTTCGGAGTCACCGCCGAATACCTGGTCCATGCCGAAGAGATCCAGATAAAGGTGGCCCAAGGCGCCAAGCCGGGAGAAGGAGGACAACTGCCGGGATTCAAGGTAGATGAGGTGATTGCCAAAACCCGCCACTCCATTCCGGGCATCTCGCTCATTTCCCCTCCACCCCACCATGACATTTATTCCATCGAAGATTTGGCCCAGTTGATATTCGACCTGAAAAACGTAAACCCACAGGCACGAATCAGTGTGAAACTGGTAGCCGAAAGCGGCGTGGGAACCATTGCCGCCGGAGTGGCCAAAGCGAAAGCCGACTTGATTGTCATTTCGGGAGCGGAAGGAGGAACCGGCGCGTCGCCTGCATCGAGTATGCGGTATGCAGGTATCTCGCCCGAAATAGGACTGAGCGAGACGCAACAGACCTTGGTGTTGAACGGACTCCGCGGACAAGTGAAACTGCAAGTGGACGGACAGTTGAAAACCGGACGGGATATTATCAACATGGCCTTGCTGGGTGCGGAAGAATTCGGTTTCGGTACCACCGCATTGATTGTACTGGGATGCGTCATGATGCGCAAGTGCCACACCAACACCTGTCCCGTAGGCGTGGCCACCCAAGACCCCGAACTCCGCAAACATTTCCGCGGACACTATGAATATGTAGTGAATTATTTCACTTTCCTAGCACAGGAAGTACGCGAATATTTGGCCGAAATGGGATTCACCCGGTTGGAGGATATCATTGGACGGACAGACCTGATTGAAATACAACAAGCGCCAAGTGAGAAGAAATCCTCACTATTGGATTTCAGCAGACTGCTACACCGGGTGGACAACGGAGCTACCATACACCATGTCATGGAACAGAAGCACGACATTGCCCATGTGAAGGATGTGACCATACTGGCCGCCGCCAGGGATGCCATAGAAAACGGAAAAGAAATTTCCCTGGAATACACCATCGCCAATACGGACCGTTCGGTAGGCGCCATGCTGGCAGGAGCGGTTGCCAAGAAATACGGGCAGGCAGGACTTCCGGAACAGACCATCCACATCAAATTCAAAGGTTCGGCAGGCCAAAGTTTCGGTGCGTTCCTGACCCACGGCATCAGTTTCAAGCTGGAAGGCGAAGCGAATGACTATCTGGGAAAAGGACTGAGCGGCGGACGCATTGCGGTACTGCCCCCCGTGCGCAGCAATTTCGATGCGGAAAAGAATACCATCGCCGGAAACACCCTGCTGTATGGCGCTACTGACGGCGAGGTGTATATCAACGGACGGGTGGGCGAACGCTTCGCCGTCCGCAATTCCGGTGTGACGGCCGTGGTAGAGGGTGTAGGCGACCACTGTTGCGAATACATGACCGGAGGACGGGTCGTGGTACTGGGGGAAACCGGACGGAATTTCGCTGCCGGAATGAGTGGCGGCGTGGCTTACGTGTGGAACAAGAACCACAACTTCGATTATTTCTGCAACATGGAGATGGTGGAGCTCTCACTTATCGAGGAGGCATCTTACCGGAAGGAGCTGCATGAACTGATCCGTCAGCATTACCTCTATACCGGTTCCAAACTGGCACGAACAATGTTAGATGACTGGAATCACTATGTGGATGAATTTATCCAGATAGTACCTATCGAATATAAACGAGTATTGCAAGAAGAACAAATGCGCAAGCTACAGCAAAAAATAGCTGATGTACAAAGAGATTATTAACGACAAAAGAAATACAACAAAGATATGGGAAATCCAAAAGCATTTTTAACTATACCGCGTCAGGAAGCGGGCTACCGTCCCATCCACGACCGGATATCAGATTATAGCGAGGTAGAACAGACTCTGAACAGCCGTGACCGGAAACTTCAAGCCTCACGCTGCATGGACTGCGGCGTTCCCTTCTGCCACTGGGCTTGTCCGCTGGGCAACAAGCAGCCCGAATTTCAAGATGCCCTCTACAAAGGCAAATGGGAGGAAGCCTACAAGATATTGAACGAAACCAACGATTTTCCTGAGTTCACCGGCCGCATCTGCCCCGCCCTCTGCGAAAAGAGTTGCGTGCTGAAACTGAGCATGGACTCTCCCGTCACCATCCGCGAGAACGAAGCGGCCATTGCCGAAACAGCCTTCCGCGAAGGTTACATCAAGCCCCGGAACATTGAACGCAACGGACGGAAAGTAGCCATTATCGGCGCCGGGCCCGCCGGACTGGCCGCCGCCAACCAGCTCAACGGAAAAGGGTACACAGTGACCGTCTTCGACAAGAATGAGGCTCCCGGCGGCCTGCTACGTTACGGCATCCCCAACTTCAAGCTGCACAAGCCCATCATCGACCGCCGTATCCGGGTGATGGAAGAAGAAGGCATCCACTTCAAAATGAACAGCGACATGGATGTGCGGCAACTCCCCGAAGGTTTTGACGCCTACTGCATCTGCACCGGAGCTCCGACCGCCCGTGACCTCCCTGTCCCCGGACGCGAACTGAAAGGCATCCACCCGGCACTGGACATGCTGGCGCAACAAAACCGTATCCTTGCCGGCATGACGTTCCCGAAAGAACAACTGGTTACTGCCAAAGGGAAAAAAAGTACTGGTCATCGGCGGAGGGGATACCGGCAGCGACTGCATAGGAACCAGCAACCGGCAAGGTGCCCTAAGCGTCACCCAAATAGAAATCATGCCCCAGCCGCCCGTAGGACAGAATCCTGCCACTCCATGGCCCCAATTCCCCATCGTACTGAAAACCACCTCTTCCCACGAAGAAGGGTGCAGCCGCCTATGGTCTCTCGCCACCCGTAAGTTTTTAGGCAAAAACGGTAAAGTGTGCGGTGTGGAAGTGGAACAGGTGGAATGGACTCCCGGTCCTGACGGCGGCCGCCCTGTCATGAAGCCCACCGGAAAGGTGGAAGTGATTGAAGCCGACCTGGTTCTTCTGGCAATGGGATTCCTAAAGCCCGAACATCCCCAATTCGCCGAAAACGTATTCGTAGCCGGCGATGCAGCAAGCGGAGCCAGCCTGGTGGTACGCGCCATTGCCAGCGGACGGAAAGCGGCAACGGACATAGACAGTTATCTCAATAAATAAATCAACAAATACAATTATGTGTGGAATCGTAGGAATATTCAAGATAAAGCAACAAACGCAGGAACTGCGTCAGAAGGCATTGAAAATGTCACAAAAGCTCCGCCACCGCGGGCCGGACTGGAGCGGCATCTACGTAGGCGACTCTGCCATCCTGGCCCATGAACGCCTCTCCATCGTAGACCCTCAAAGCGGAGGGCAGCCCCTATACAGTCCCGACCGGAAACAAATCCTTGCCGTGAACGGAGAAATCTACAACCATCGGGATGTTCGTGCAAAGTACGCCGGAAAATATGATTTCCAAACCGGAAGCGACTGCGAAGTCATCCTTGCCCTTTACCGTGACAAAGGTATTCACTTCCTCGAAGACCTGAACGGCATCTTCGCCTTCGCCCTTTATGATGAGGAGAAAGACGATTTCCTCATTGCCCGCGACCCCATCGGAGTCATACCTTTATATATAGGTAAGGATAAGGACGGCAAAATATACTGCGCCAGCGAGTTGAAGCCCTCGAAGGGTTCTGTGATGAATACGAACCCTTCCTTCCCGGCCATTACTATTGGGGAAAAGAAGGCAAGATGACCCGTTGGTACGTCCGCGACTGGTTTGAATACGAAGCCGTGAAAAACAACAATGCCTATTCCCAGGACATACACGACGGACTGGAAGAGGCCGTTAAACGCCAACTGATGAGTGATGTGCCCTACGGCGTACTTCTTTCCGGCGGTCTGGACAGTTCCGTCATCTCTGCCATTGCCAAGAAATATGCAGGCAAACGGGTAGAAACCGACAATAAAAAAGGATGCCTGGTGGCCTCAGCTCCATTCCTTTGCCATCGGTCTGGAAGGTGCGCCCGACCTGATAAAGGCCCGCGAAGTGGCCCGCTTTATCGGAACCGTGCATCATGAAATCCACTATACCATCCAAGAAGGATTGGACGCTATCCGCGACGTCATTTACTATATCGAGACTTACGATGTCACCACCGTTCGCGCCTCTACCCCGATGTATTTGCTGGCACGCGTCATTAAAAGCATGGGAATCAAAATGGTGCTGAGTGGCGAAGGGGCTGATGAAGTGTTCGGCGGCTATCTCTATTTCCACAAAGCTCCTACGGCCCAAGCCTTTCATGAAGAGACCGTGCGTAAACTAGGCAAGCTCCACCTCTATGACTGCCTCCGTGCCAATAAATCCCTCGCAGCATGGGGAGTGGAAGGCCGAGTGCCTTTCCTGGACAAAGATTTTCTGGACATAGCCATGCGCCTCAATCCCGAGGCAAAGATGTGCCCCGGAAGCACCATCGAAAAGAAAATCGTCCGCAAAGCCTTTGCAGACATGTTGCCCGACAGTGTAGCATGGCGACAGAAAGAGCAGTTCAGCGACGGCGTGGGCTATAGTTGGATTGATACACTGAAAGCCCTTACCGCCGAAGCCGTCAGTGACGAGCAAATGGCGCACGCAGCCGAACGGTTTCCTATCAATACGCCGCAAAACAAGGAAGAATACTACTATCGCAGCATCTTCCAGGAGCACTTTCCCAGTGAAAGCGCAGCCCGCAGCGTGCCAAGCGTGCCCAGTGTGGCATGTTCTACAGCCGAAGCCCTTGCGTGGGACGCCGCCTTCAAGAACATGAACGAACCAAGCGGACGGGCCGTGAAGGGAGTGCACGAAGAAGCATATGATTCATAATATGGCAACGTGAGTCTGATTCCAACAATTTCATGCATATCTTTACCGCTTCTCTTACAGCATGTATTCAAAGAAGAGATGCTTTGCACCCCGAAATCTTGCGCGGCCTTGCCTTCGAAAAGAGGAAGGCTGCGCGGTGCTTTTGCCAACGTTTTCGAAATAGAGTGGAAAAAACAGCCCTTTCCATGCCGGGTATCAGAAAAAAATGGTGTAACTTTGTATAGCTATAAAAAAGAGAAGAAGAAAGATGGAAACAAAAAAGCGCCTCAAATCCCTTACGGCATCTCGGACTTTGTGCGGATGCGGACTGAAAATTATTATTATGTGGACAAGACCATGTATTTGCCCCTGATTGAAGATACAGCCAGCTATATCTTTATGATACATCCGCGCCGTTTCGGAAAAAGCCTTTTTCCTAAGCATAATGAAAGCCTACTATGACATTTTTGCAAAAAAGGACCGTTTCGAAAGTTATTCAGCGGACTATGAATAGGTAAGAATTCCACCGACCAGCGCAACCGTTTCCAGATGATTTATTTTGATTTCTCAAAGACAGGGGTTTCATTGGAAAGACTGGAAAAATGTTTTGAGACTTATTGCAATGTTGTCCTCTACGTGTTCATAAAGGATTACGCTTCTTTTTATTATGATAATTTTGAAGAAAAGTGCTGTATCTGGCTCAAGGAACCACGTTACATAAAGTCCTGATACAGTTCAAAGGATGGGAAGTGGTGAGAAGTGAAAAAGATACACATTAAAAACACAATTAATAGATAAAATAATGTAAAACACCTTTTTATTCCTAAAATTGATTCTCCTTTTTATCCTATTTTTTCTTTATTCTGCTGGATATGCACAACAACGGGATTCAGTAACCATACGCGGACAAGTAACAGATTATAACGGACAACCCATTGACAGTTGTTCCATCTTTTGGCAGAGCCCTTCTTTTGATGACATTAAACAAGCCATCACTGACAAAAACGGATACTACACCACCCGTATTCCTAAAGGAAAATATCAAAGTATGGGAGCTATCAATATGTCTACCTACCCACATACCGTAAAACCCAGACTAGCGGAAAAAGACCAACGTCTCGAATTTTGGGCATGGAATTTCATTGCCGATCGTGATACCACTCTCAACATTCGCTATCATCGTATGGAAGTTTATGGACTACGTATTTTCCACATCCCTGGAGGCATGCCCACCTATCAGATATATGTTCGACCCATGAGTCTGACCCGCACCCTGCAATGGCAAAAAGAAGAAAAATCCTCACTTGTACATGCACAGGATCTTAGCAAGATTGAGCAAACAGGTTTAAGCAAACAAGCCAAAGGCGTTTTGCTGGCACCATCGGCAGACAAACTAAAAGCTATCGTTTGGATAGATGGAGAAGAAGTACCTGTTCTGATGAAACAAGAGATAAAAGAGTACTTCGATGCTACCGAATACGGCAATGCCTATCTGCTGACCGTGGATATGCCCAAACACCAAAAAAATATTCTCCCCTACCGAATATTTAAAGTAGAGTTAACTGATTTAGAGAATGGTGACCGTGGAGAAGGGCTTTATTATATGGAAAAAGAGAACTATATAAAATAAAAAGAAGCGGTATTCTACCGCTTCTTGAGCCGAAACCGGGACTCGAACCCGGGACCTATTCATTACGAATGAATTGCTCTACCAACTGAGCCATTTCGGCAACTGTTTTTTTCTGCAATATCGGGTGCTTTTCTGAAAAAGCGTTGCAAATATATATCTTTCTTTCGAAATAAAGAAACTAAAAGCGGATAATTTTTCAGTTATCCGATTTTGTTATGTCAATTGATGCCGGATTTATTGGTAGGCTTCTTCATGTATCCCTTTCATGGCCCATCCGCTTGGTTCGTTTATGTTCTTGAAAGCGGTATCCCACGTAAGAGCTTCAACGATAGAATTGTTTTCTTTTATGTAAAGATTATAACATCAAGGCGTAAAAACTATTTTACACTAATTGCTCTCCTCATCAAATACCCGTGATATACTGAAATTTACCCACTCCATACCCAAACAATTCAATATCCGTCAAAGTTTGATAGTCTTTACCTTACCCGGAATGATGGTCAGATGCACCGTTCCATCCTTTTCTATCTCCACCTTCTGATATCTGGCCTCCACCACCACTTTTCCATCCAGCGCCATCACCCCCCACTGGCAGGCATTCCCTTCAAAAGCACAATAACCGCCTACAGGAATACAGATATTCCGGTAACAAGGAGGCACTACGATACGATCTCCCCATTTCAGCCCCCACTTCATCCCCATCCGGAAAGGAAGGACATCTTTTATTTCCTCCAGCCTCTTCCGCCTTTTCTCTTCCTCA
>ENA-OQBL01000138-OQBL01000138.1-human-gut-metagenome-genome-assembly--contig:-NODE-138-length-42045-cov-5.884608_pt1 | contig 42045 bp, 37 predicted proteins | sample MGYA00242747_ERZ504553 | MGnify/ENA primary metagenome ERZ504553 (study PRJEB26092, sample SAMD00036240) | human gut metagenome | host: Homo sapiens | study: EMG produced TPA metagenomics assembly of...
AGCCTTTAGATAAACGTACCCGCAACAGCATCTCCCTCTGCGCCTTAAAAGAAGGGCTGCAAGTGTGGGACCGGGATATAGACCGCTTTCTCACCTCCGATTTCGTTCCGCTTTACAATCCTGTAGAAGAATACTTGTGTGACCCTTTCCCCCGATGGGGACGGTACTGACCGCATCCGCGCACTTGCCCGGCTCGTTCCTTGCGGCAATCCGCATTGGGAAGAACTCTTTTACCGTTGGTTTCTAGGCATGTGCGCATTGGAGGGGGATGGACCGCCAGCATGGGAAACAGCACTTCACCTTTACTTGTAGGTTCGCAAGGATTCCGGAAATCCACTTATTGCCGTATCTTGCTGCCACCCGAACTCCGTTTCGGCTATGCCGACAGCCTGGACTTCAGCAGCCAAACAGGCCAAGCGGAGCGTGCCTTTGGGGACGAATTTTTCCTTATCAACCTGGACGAATTCGACCAGATTACCGTAAATCAACAAGGCTTTCTGAAACATCTGTTACAAAAACCGACAGCCAATCTGCGCAAGCCTTACGGAACCAGCGTGCGCGAATTACGCCGCTATGCCTCATTCATCGGCACCAGCAATCAGAAGGATTTGCTCACCGACCCCACGGGAAGCCGTCGCTTTATCTGTATCGAAGTGACCGATCCCATTGATACCAATGTCACCATAGACTACCGCCAACTCTATGCGCAAGCCATGCATTTACTTTATAAGAACGAACGTTATTGGCTGAATGACGAAGATGAGGCCGTTTTACGACAAAGCAACAGCGAATTTGAGCAAATATCACCTTTGGAGCATTTATTCCATTGTAACTTTTCTTCTGCAACCAACGAAAAAGGAGGGAGAAATGGATGACTGCCATGGATATTTTTAATTATCTTCAAGAGAACACACGCGACAAACTGTCTATCAATAAAATAAATTGGTTTGGACGTATTCTCCGCAAACTGAACATTCCTAAAAAGACCAGTACCAGAGGTACCCTATATCATGTAACAAAGTTGAAATAATTTATTTTACCATAGGAAAGTATGAGGGCAATGCCCTCATACTCTTCTATGCTACCATCACAAATAACCTGTTCATTATAAACAAATTACCTCACGAATGAGGGCATGAGGGCATAATTGCATCTAACTTTGCAATGAGAGCACAAGTCTGAAACAAAAAGACGGAAGGTTTGTTTGTGAAAGTAATGAAAAGAAATTATCTTTGTCATCATCCTTAAACCAACAATCGTATGAAACCAGTGAAATTATTTTATCAGGAAAGATGCCCGTTCTGCAAAAAAGCACTGCGCTATATTGAAGAACTGAAAGCAGAATATCCTGAATTCCAACCTATAGAAATAGAAATGATAGAAGAAACCCAACATCCTGATATAGCCGACCAATACGACTATTATTACGTTCCCACGTTCTATGTGGACGGGGTGAAAGTGCATGAAGCGGGCATCTTCAAAAATGAGATGGAGGCATTGCTCCGTAAAGTGATAGAATAAACGAAAAGATATGAAATATTTAGAAGTAACCTTTACAACACATCCCTGTAATGAGACAGTGAATGATGTAGTGTCCGCATTGGCCGGAGAAATAGGATTTGAAAGTTTTGTAGAATGTGAAGGGGGAATACAGGCCTATATCCAGCAAACTCTCTTTGACGAGGAAGCACTGAAAGAAATGGTTGTGAACTTCCCTTTACCTGACACCCGGATAGAATACACCATAAAGGAAGCCGAAGACAAAAACTGGAATGAAGAATGGGAGAAAAACTTCTTTCAACCCATCGTCATAGGTGACCGTTGCTGCATTCACAGCACGTTCCACAAAGACACTCCGAAAACTGAGTATGAAATTCTGATTAACCCGCAAATGGCTTTCGGCACAGGGCATCATGAAACGACCAGCTCTATAATCAGCGAGCTGTTAGAAGCCGACCTGAAAGGAAAATCAGTCCTGGATATGGGATGCGGCACTTCTATTCTTGCCATCCTTGCCTCCATGCGAGGAGCCAATCCTGTGACAGCCATCGACATTGACGACTGGTGCGTCAACAATTCAAAAGACAACATTGCACTGAACCATATCCATAACATTACAGTGGAACTGGGTGACGCCAATCTGCTGAAAGGGCGCAAAGCGTTTGATGTGATTATTGCCAACATTAACCGGAATATTCTTCTGGCAGACCTTCCCCATTATGCCGCCTGTATGCATCCGGGTTCGGAAATATTTATGAGTGGGTTCTATATACAGGATATTCCTTTTATCCGCGAAAAAGCGGAGAGTCTGGGAATGGAGTTCGTACATCATCGGGAAAAGAACAACTGGGCAGCTGTGAAATTCATCATGAAATAATACCATTTTCAAGTATGGCAAAGACGCGATAAAGACGGAGTTGCCACCAACCACGCAGGATATGCATTGATTTATTCGAGGACAAAAGAACGGATTTTCTCTCTTTTGTCCTTGTGTTCTTCTTCCCTGAAAATTAGAACCGGAATCAAGCGGTGACAAACGCATGTAGGACGCTGCATTTTATCCAAAGTGACCAAACGACCATATCGGTATTATATTTATTATACAATCTCCTTTCCGAAAGGAGTAAGTGCCAAGCCCGCCAGCTTGAAATGTTGCAGTCCGAATGGAATGCCGATGACAGTGATGCAAAGCAACACCCCGAATGCCAGATGAGAGAGGCTGATCCAGATTCCACCTACAAGTATCCAGATGATATTCATCAACACACTGAGACATCCACCATCACCGGGACAACTGCGTATTTCCCGCCCAAAAGGACAAAGAGCCAGCATAGACAACTTCAAAGTCTGGAAACCGAAAGGAATGCCGACGATAGTAATCATCAGCAACAGGCTGGAAACAATATATTCCACGCAGATCAGAAATCCGCCGCAAATCAGCCAAATAATATTGAGCAGTAAGTTCATAAAGCAAATATAAACAAAGTTTTCGGAACCTCAGGCACAGTTCCCTTATTTCTTTATGGTCATTAATTGCAATTCTTCCAACGAACCGTTGAAAATATTCAAATCCACCTTCTCACGAATACCCGGCAACGTACCCACATCCGTATGCTGCCAGAATTTCCACTCCCCCCTGTATTCCACCGAGTCTACATAATAATGAGCTATCCAGTAAGGATAAGAATTGAAGACCGAATCATTCAGATAACGCGTTTTAAACTTATAAGAAGTATAAAGAATAGGCTTCACTTTGTAGTGCTGTTCTATTTTGTCAAGCCACAGTTTAAGGTCACGACGGAGCTGATTCTCATCCTTTCCCCTCTTCTCAATATCGAGCACAGGAGGAAGATCACCTGAATCCAGCTTGACGGAATTAATAAAAAAATCGGCCTGACGGACAGGATCTGTCTTCGGATTGTAAAAATGATAAGCCCCACGGATAAACCCATGTGTTTTCGCCGAATCAAAATTGGAGCTAAAAGCCTTGTCCCCATAATCGCCTCCTTCCGAAGCTTTCATAAAGACAAAATGAATAGGAAATTTTCCCTGTCGGGTCTGGGTCAGCATTTTCCAGTCTATGTTTCCTTGATAATGGGAAACATCAATGCCATGCACATGAAAACCTGAGGGCATACATACACCGTATGCTTTAAAGCCATAGCAAGGCTTCCAACGGTAAGAGTAAGGACGGATAAAGAAATAAAAGAAAGCGGCAAGGAATAAAAAAGCAATAATCCCCGCAATGACATACCGAAGCCATGACGGCATCTCTCTTTGCGGTTTCTTTTTCGCCTTCCGCTGTGTGGTCCGGCGGACAGGTTTCGCGACTGCCTTTTTTTTAACAGGGGCAGGACGTGTGCTTTTCGCTCTTACCATTTTATCCTATTTAGCTGTTTTTACCTTACCTATTCCCACATACTATGCAATAAAACCCATCGGGAGAATGGTTTTACAATCAGCCCCGATGGGTTTCCTTTATGCTTTATAGAAATAAGAAAAAATTATTTTCCTTGTTCCAACTGCAATGTCTTGGTTGCCTGGTCACAAACTTCTGTAGGACCGAAGTACTGGATAGGACCCGGATATACATAGTCTGTTTCAATAGCCCAACGTTCACGCTGTGCGGCGAACGCCTTGAAAGGAGCACCGTCCAATTTTACCAACGCTTTCTGGATAACCGGTTTCATTTCACCGTGACGACGTTCCATGTTCATCATCATTGTGATAGGCACACCACCTGCAATCCATTCTTCGGCAGGAGCAGTAGTGTTACGTACAGAAGACATATAACCGGTCTTGCCGTTGGCAATCAACATAGAAGCGGTGTAACCCAACGAGTAGCAATAGTCAGCATCGAAGTTTGACGGAGCAGCGCAACGTCCTTCGTAACCGAAGAAGTGATGCTGAGCGGCAAATTTACCTACATACTTGCCTTCTTCTTTCCACTGAGCCAATTTAACGGCTACCATATCAGACAACAGCTTTTCTGTTTCAATCAGTGATACCTGTACGTTTCCGTGCGGGTCACGATCCAAAGTAAGCTGACGTGCAACGCCTTCGGGCAGAGAAGCATAGATTTCCGAGTTTTCCTTAGAAAGCTTGGAGATGATATATTCACGTTGGTGAGATTTCTTGATCAATGCGAACTCTGATGCGTTAGCAGCCAGGAAGTCGTTCAATTCAGCGATCAATCTCTTCATTGCGGGGATGAATTCGATCAAACCTTCAGGTATCAACACTGTACCGAAGTTATTGCCTTGTGCGGCACGGTTAGCCACCACCTGAGCAATGTAAGTAACCACATCATCCAATGACATGTTCTTCTCTTCCACTTCTTCTGAAACGATACATACGTTAGGTTGAACCTGCAAAGCACATTCCAAAGCGATATGAGAAGCCGAACGTCCCATCAGCTTGATAAAGTGCCAGTATTTGCGGGCAGAGTTACAGTCACGCTGAATGTTACCGATTACTTCAGAGTAAGTCTTACAAGCCGTATCAAAACCGAAAGAAGTTTCAATCATCTCGTTCTTCAAGTCACCGTCGATAGTCTTCGGACAACCGATAACCTGAACACCGCAGTTCTTCGCAGCATAGTATTCTGCCAATACACAAGCGTTTGTGTTTGAGTCATCACCACCGATAATTACCAATGCCTTGATGCCCAATTCCTTGATGATTTCCAGACCTTTATCAAACTGTTCTACCTTTTCCAGTTTGGTACGTCCCGAACCGATGATATCGAAACCACCGGTATTGCGGTATTCGTCGATAATATCGGAAGTCAGTTCCATATAATTATGGTCTACCAAACCACCGGGGCCCAGAATGAAACCATACAGTTTGCTGTCCTTGTTCAATGCTTTGATACCGTCGAACAAACCGGAAATAACATTATGTCCGCCGGGAGCCTGTCCACCAGACAAGATGACACCTACGTTGATGGCAGGCATATTGACAGCTTCGCCTTCAACGAACTGAATCAACGGCATGCCGTAAGTGTTAGGGAACAAGGCTTTGATAGCTTCCTGGTCAGCAACTGACTGTGTAGGTTCACCTTCCTTTACTTTTACAGCGCCTTTCAACGCTTTAGGAAGTTTGGGCTGATAAGCAGCTCTGGCAATTTGTAATGCACTTTTAGTCATATTCTATTATTCTATTTAAAGGTGTATAATTTCATTTATAATTCACGTGCAAATTTCGCTCATTTTTTCGCAAATATGAAAACGTATACAAATAAAAAATGCTAACTTTACCGCGAAATTAGATTTTTGTATTAACTTAAAAACATTACAATTATGGCAAGTAGAAGAAATTTAAAGCAAAAAAATAACCTATATAGCAAGCGATTTAATTTTTTGCTACCTTGATGGAAGGTGTTAACCGTGAAGCAGTTATTCACGCAATACATAACGTGTTGGCATTGATTCCGCGTATCAGCCACACCGAGCCGGGCAATGTAAAAGGCTTCTATAAGAGATTGCATGAAGACCTGGACAAAGAAATAAAAATAGTGGCAGACGAAATGGAAAAAGCATCAAAAGCATAACACGGATTTAAAGAATGAAGAAAGCTATTTGTAGTTTTATCTACTACAAACTGTTGGGATGGAAGACCAAAGTCTCCGTTCCCGATTATGACAAATATATTATTTGTGCAGCTCCGCATACCACCAATTGGGATTTGTTTATCGGTAAACTGTTTATAGGGGGCTATTGGCCGTGAAACCGGCTTCATGATGAAAAAAGACTGGTTCTTCTGGCCTCTAGGCCCTATTTTCCGCTGGATGGGAGGGATTCCCGTAGACCGTAGCCGCAAGACTTCATTGGTGGACCAGATGATTAAGATTGCCAAATCGAGTCAAAAATTCCATCTGGCTATCACTCCGGAAGGAACACGCAAAGCCAATCCCAATTGGAAGAAAGGGTTTTACTATATTGCGCAAGGGGCCGGTCTGCCTATTATTCTGGTAGCTATCGACTACGAGAAGAAATGCATCACAGCCGAAAAGGTAATACATCCCAGCGGTGATTTGGACAAGGATATGCGTGAAATCAAATTGTATTATAAGAATTTCAAAGGCAAATATCCTGAAAACTTCAGCATCGGAAAAGTAGAATAACCCTTCCGTTGTAGTTCTTCAGATATGAAAACACTGATTATGCGGATTGTATTTTCACCCGCATAATCAGTGTTATTTGTATCTATTCTCTTGCTATACTCTCATCCCCATCCTCAAAATTATTCTTCTCTATCTTCACATTCCGGGTGTGAAGCAAGCGGAAACGGGACTTGTTATGATGAAAAGCCGGATAATCCGTATTCTGGCGGATCACATTGTTTTTAAAGATCAATCCGTCAATGGATTTTGCAAAAAGGACAGGGCGGTCAAAGGTTTCAAAATAGTTATCTTCAATCACTACCCCTTTTTCTCCTTTTCCACCATGGAAATATTTTTTCTGATGCTCCAAATCGGGAATCTCCGGATAAATAGAGATAACAGCTTCCGTAAACTGGAACATATTAGTCAATGCGTTGATAAAACGATTGTTACGAATCAGCACATTCCGGCAAGCTCCCGTTTCAAACCAGCCGTTACAATCACCGCACAGCAATATGGCTGTTCCTGATGTATGATCAAACAGGTTACGCTCTACCACCGTTTTCAGGGGAGTGCTGAACAGCGTACCGCGTGCACGGTTGTTACGAATGACATTATCCGCAAAATAAACTTCCGGACACCAGGACAGGTTTTCAATGCCGAAACCTTCTTTATCCGTAATCTCCGCATCCAAAGGCTCGGCAAAAGTGATACGATATTCTTTTGCACCTTTCACCGTATCTTTGTCATTGGGCAGGATTTCCTTCACCCGGTTCTTTCCACCGGTCAGTTCCATGGTGGCGGAACGTACAAATTGTACTTCATCGCCATTCACGCCCCATTCGAATCCGTATGCTTGCGGATGCATGTATCGGGCAATCACCGTATGGTCATCAAGGCGTTGCTTGATTTTCAAATAAGTACCATGTACATTAATCGCATCATCCATCATTCCTTCATACAACCCGTTGCGAGAATCAATCTTCCCCCGGCAACTGGAGAAATGGGTAGCATCCGCCTGCGTGGTAAAGTAACGCGGATCCTTATCGCCACGAAGACAAACGCTGAATTCATCCAACGTGATATTTTCACATAACTGGGCCAGCAATCCCATACCTTCGGCATAATGCACTTTCACATTCTGCAAACGGGTGTCTTTATCATTGGACAAGAATATACCCGGAGCAGGACGATAATAAGTACGAAGAGCCACCACTGTCCCCGGTTTCAACCGGGCGTCTTTCCATTGAGGAGCATGGTAGACACGTGGAGAGATTTCCTTCAATCCTTCCATAGGACACCATAAGTCACTGGTGCGGTATACCAGACGCTTTGTCTTTTCTTCAAAAGCAATCCCTCCCTGGGGAGCACTGGACCAGCCTTCACCGTATGCTTCGAAAAAACCTTTCTCATTGATACGGCATTTCACCCATGCGGCAGGTTCAAAAGTAATTCCCTCCTCTCCGCTTTCCAATATCTTGACCTGAGCAATATGAGGAGTCTCAAAATCTATGCTGAAATTACGCAAAGTACAATTCTCTGAACGAAGCAGAGAAAGTGGAAGCATACGCCCATGAAAGATAAAATCAGCGCCCTGTCCGTCCACCGTCAGCCCCTTCCAATCCTCCAAAGGGAAACCTACCGTTTTCGGATTGTCCTGATCATGATTGGAAATATAATACTCACGGACAGCCGCCCCTTCAGGATGGAAATCGTAACGTCCGGATTCAAAAAGCAGGGTGACCTTATCACCCAAAGCAACTTGAGACTTGATGTCTTGTAACGCCTTCTGCAATTTGGGTGAAAGATTCTCGTGTGTGTCCGGTACCAGACCATAATTTCGCATTTCGACTACCTTACTTCCGGCAAAAGCGGAAACAGCCAGCCATACGAAGCAGAAATTAAAGATAATTCGTTTCATTTAGGTTCATTATAGATTAGTTAGAATGACAAAACTAACAAAAATTCCTAACTTCGCAACCATAAATAAAGAAGAAAACAACATGAAAAAGATATTTTTGTCCTTCCTGCTGGTAATGGCAGGAATATCACACACTTTGGCACAAGGGTTAGATGGTAATGTGGAACAACGTCTAAAAGACTTTTTCACCCGGTACGAAACATCTTATGCCAACATAGGTAAGTGTAAATTAGACCGTTATGAAGTAAATCATGACAAAAAAAGGACTGAATGTATATGCCAGCCCCAGCTTCGGCTACCAACCGTTTACACCCGAAAAGACAGAAGCTATCTACCGGTTACTTAGACAAAGCCTACCCGGTCCTGTAAATTATTACGATATAACCATCTATGCCGATGGCAAATCAATCGAAGACCTGATTCCCAACTATCTGAGGAAGAAACAGGACAAAAGCCGCTTATGGCAACGGACAGATTATAAAGGTGAACCATGGGTAAAAAATATTTCCCGCCCCTTTACTGCCGGCAAAGGACTGGAAGGCAGACACATCGCCCTTTGGCAAAGCCACGGAAAATATTATAAAAAGGACAAGGGATGTTGGGAATGGCAACGTCCCCGCCTGTTCTGTACCACAGAAGACTTGTTCACCCAATCATTCGTCATACCTTATATTATACCCATGCTGGAAAATGCGGGAGCCATAGTTTATACCCCTCGTGAACGTGACTGGCAACGCAATGAGGTGATTGTGGATAATGATACCCATCCCCAAGGTTGCATCTATCAGGAGATAAAAAGCCGGAAAGGTAAATGGAAAACCGCCCCCACCCCGGCATTCGCTCAAAAACGATTGGTTTACCGGGACGGACAAAATCCTTTTGAAGAAGGTACAGCCCGCTTTGCCTCCACCGAGAAAAAACCGGAAAAAGCCTTTGCACAATGGATTCCCCATATTCCCGAAACAGGAAAATATGCCGTCTATGTGACTTATCAGACTTTACCCGGAAGTGTGAGTGACGCTAAATATCTGGTTTTCCATAAAGGGGGTGTCACCGAATTTCTGGTCAACCAACAAATAGGGGGAGGAACCTGGGTTTATCTGGGCACTTTTGAATTCGACAAAGGAACCAACGATTACGGTATGGTGGTACTAAGTAATGAGAGCAGACAAAAAGGAGTGGTATGCGCCGATGCCGTTCGTTTTGGCGGAGGAATGGGAAACATATCGCGCGGTGGAAAAAACCAGCGGCCTGCCCCGTTATCTGGAAGGGGCACGCTATGCCGCACAATGGTCAGGTTTTCCTTATTCGGTTTACAGTCCCAGCGAAGGTAAGAATGACTATACCGATGATATAAACGCCCGCAGCCGGATAATAAACTATCTCAGCGGAAATTCTGTGTACAATCCAAAGGAGAAGGGATTGGGCGTTCCTTTTGAAATGACCTTGGGAGTGCACAGCGATGCAGGTTTTTCCAAAGAAAATGATTTAATAGGCACGCTGGGTATCTATACCACCGATTATAATAATGGTGAACTGAACGCCGGTATCTCCCGTTATGCTTCCCGCGACTTGGCGGACATGGTACTGACCGGTCTGCAACAGGATATCTCCGCCCAATTCGGTATCCGGTGGCAACGCCGCAGCCTGTGGAACCGCAATTACAGCGAAACCCGTCTGCCTGCCGTTCCCTCGATGATTCTGGAACTCCTCTCCCACCAGAACTTCGCCGATTTGAAATTGGGGCACGATCCGCGTTTCAAGTTTACCGTAGGACGTTCTGTTTACAAATCCATACTAAAATACCTGAGTACCATGCATGGGACGGATTACGTAGTCCAACCTTTACCGGTAAATAACTTTGCCATTCACTCCGGAAGTAGGAAAAACACCTTCCAACTAACTTGGCAAGCGGTAGACGACCCGTTGGAACCGACTGCCAAAGCTCAACAATACATAGTCTATACCCGTCTGGGACACGGTGGATTTGACAATGGAACGTTAGTACGCGGTACTGAATATACCTTCGAAGCCGAACCGGGACTGGTATATAGTTTCAAAGTAACCGCAGTCAACAAGGGCGGAGAAAGTTTTCCTTCCGAAATCCTGTCAGCCTATCAGGCAAAGAAAAGTAAAGGAACAATCTTGATAGTCAACGGATTCGACCGTTTAAGCAGACCTGCTACCGTAGAATCTCCTTTCTTGCAAGGCTTTGACTTGAATACGGATCCGGGAATACCTTATATAAATACACCCGCCTTCTGCGGAACGCAACAAAGCTTCGACCGCAGCCGCATAGGACGGGAGACTAAAGACGGGCTGGGATATAGCGGCAGCGAACTGGAAGGAATGTTGATAGCCGGAAATACTTTCGATTATCCGTTCATTCATGGAAAAGCCATCCAGGCAGCCGGAGGATACTCTTTTGTATCGTGTAGTGATGAAGCCGTTGAAAATGGTTTTGTCCGGCTGGCAGATTACCCCATTACAGACCTGATATTCGGAGCCGACAGGCGTCCTTTCTCCCACACATTGCAACAGTTGCTCACAACCTATTGTCAAGGAGGCGGCAACCTGATGCTCAGCGGCTCGTATATAGGAAGCAACATGAACAGTCCCACAGCACTGAACTTCACCGAAAACATATTAAAATATAGTTTCGGAGGCAGCATGATAAATTCCACTTCGGGAGAAATATATGGAGCCAACACCCGTTTCAGTATTCCCCGCACTATCAACGAGCAAACATACGCCGTACCCGCTCCCGACTGTCTGACCCCGATAGCCCCTGCTTACTCCGCTTTTGTATATAATCCGGGCAGTTACAGTGCCGGTGTCGCCTATAAAGGCAAATATCGGACTTTTGTCCTGGGTTTCCCCTTTGAAAGCATTCAGGGAGTGAAGGAAAGAGCACGGATAATGAGTGCCATCCTGGGCTTCTTTGGCAGCAAGTGATATTTTTAAACGAAAATAAAAGGGCAAATAAGAGGTTATTTCATAAAAACGCCTAACTTTGTCCGTATAAACCATTAAAATAAAACGACTATGTACACTATACAGACTAATGCCTCCGGCACACGCAGCATGGAAATCTCAGAAGAGAACCTGCAAACTATTGAGAAATATGCTTTATTCCAGCATCTGATAGACAGCAACGGTATCGTGGACGAGTCGGTGCTGGAGAAACTGAAGTTGAATATCCGTTCACTGATAACCAGCGAGGAAGGAAACAATAAAGAGCTGCTCGACCTTTGTATCGATGTAATTTATCATAATAACATGAAAGCTTTCGGACTTCATCAACTCATTCTGCTTTATATCCAATGGGAGAAAGAGAAAAATAAAGATGAAGAAGAGATATAATAAACAATCTCTGTGTTCTCTGTAGCAAAACAAAAAAAACAGTATTTATCATTGAAAGAATACAAACTTACAGACTGGTTGCCGACAACCAAGAAAGAAGTAGAGATGCGCGGATGGAATGAACTGGACGTAATCTTGTTCAGCGGTGACGCCTACGTAGATCATCCTTCATTTGGTCCGGCAGTAATTGGAAGATTATTAGAGGCGCAAGGTTTGAAAGTGGCCATTGTGCCTCAACCCAACTGGCGTGATGACCTGCGCGATTTTAAGAAGCTGGGACGTCCACGCCTCTTTTTCGGTGTGTCCGCCGGATGTATGGACAGCATGGTAAACAAATACACTGCCAACAAGCGTTTGCGCAGCGAGGATGCTTATACTCCCGACGGCCGCCACGACATGCGTCCCGAATATCCCAGCATCGTTTATACACAGATTTTAAAGAAAATCTATCCCGACGTACCTGTCATTCTGGGAGGTATAGAGGCATCTTTGCGCCGTGTCACCCATTATGACTACTGGCAGGACTGCCTGCGTAAATCAATTCTGATAGATTCCGGAGCCGATTTATTGATCTATGGAATGGGCGAGAAACCGATTACGGAACTTTGCAAGAGAATGAAAGAAAGCAAAGACAGTCAGGACGGAGCCCATCTACCCTTACAAAAGGATATTCCCCACGATATACCACAAACGGCTTACCTTATCCGTAAGAAAGGATCAGTTCCGTCCGAGCACTCTGCAATTGAGTGTGTGAACGAAAAGCCAGATATCATCCTACACTCTCATGAAGCATGCCTGAAAGATAAAAAGAAACAAGCCGAGAACTTCCGCTTCATTGAAGAGGAAAGCAACAAATACGAAGCCTCCCGCATCTTGCAAGATACAGGCAATGAAACAGTAGTAGTCAATCCGCCTTATCCTCCAATGAGCCAAGGCGAACTGGATCATTCTTTTGATTTGCCCTATACGCGTATGCCTCATCCTAAATATAAAGGAAAACGCATTCCCGCATTCGACATGATTAAATTCTCGGTCAATCTGCACCGTGGTTGTTTTGGCGGATGCGCCTTTTGTACCATTTCCGCCCATCAAGGGAAATTTATTGTAAGCCGAAGTAAAGAGAGTATCTTAAGAGAAGTGAGAGCCATAACTGAAATGCCTGATTTCAAAGGCTATCTGAGTGACTTGGGAGGACCTAGCGCCAACATGTATGCCATGCGTGGTAAAGATGAGAAAATTTGCCGGCGATGCAAACGGCCGTCATGTATCCATCCTAAAGTATGTCCCAATTTGAACACGGACCATCGCCCCTTATTGGATATTTATCATTCGGTAGACGCACTTCCCGGTATCAAGAAAAGCTTTATCGGAAGCGGTGTACGCTATGACCTGTTACAATATCAAAGCAAAGATCCGGCAGTAAACCGCAGTACGGCTGAATATACCCGCGAACTGATAGCCCATCATGTCAGCGGGCGCTTGAAAGTGGCTCCGGAACATACCAGCGACCAAGTGCTGCAAATCATGAGGAAACCTTCGTTTTCACAATTTTATGACTTCAAAAAGACTTTCGACAAAATAAATAAGGAGTTGAATATGCGGCAGCAGATTATACCTTATTTTATAAGCAGCCATCCCGGATGTACGGAAGAAGATATGGCAGAACTGGCAGTGATCACCAAGAAATTGGATTTCCATCTGGAACAAGTACAGGACTTTACTCCTACTCCGATGACTGTAGCCACTGAAACCTGGTACACAGGTTATCATCCATATACGTTGCAACCGGTATTTTCCGCTAAAACACCAAAAGAAAACTGGCTCAACGGATGTTCTTTTTCTGGTATAAACCCGAAGAACGACGTGCTATCATCAATGAATTGCGCAAAATAGGACGCGCTGATCTGATAGATAAGCTGTATGGTAAATACAAAGCCTGAGTTTTAAATTCACCACAGATTATACAGATTTGATCTGTGGTGAAACTGTTTTTTAACGTCTTGTTTACCTTTCATCGTGTTTTGACGAAACACAGGAACAGGTACATGTGTTCCAAGTTACAGATATTTATTCCCCCCCTAAACTTAATTAGAAAAGCACCGCAAATATTAATTGATAAAAATACGACCTATCCTATTGAATATCATTTATTTTTTGCTATCTTTGGGCAAAACCAACTTTTAAATCAATACTGCGTATGGAAACGTATCTATTCTGGATTGTGCCCATTGCCTCCCTCTTGGCATTGGTACTTGCATGGTATTTCTACAAACAAATGATGCTTGAAAGCGAAGGAACTCCGACGATGGAGAAAATCGCTTCTTATGTGCGCCAGGGCGCCATGTCCTATCTGAAACAACAATACAAGGTGGTAGGGCTGGTATTTCTGGGATTAGTTATTCTGTTTTCTATCATGGCATACGGCTTCAACTTACAAAATCCGTGGGTGCCCATTGCTTTTCTTACCGGCGGTTTCTTCTCCGGACTGTCCGGCTTTTTAGGAATGAAAACGGCTACATACGCTTCTGCACGTACCGCCAATGCCGCCCAGCACTCCCTGAACAAAGGACTGCGTGTAGCTTTCCGTAGCGGAGCTGTTATGGGGTTGGTCGTTGTCGGCTTGGGACTACTCGATATTTCTTTCTGGTACATATTATTGGACTATTGCATTCCCACAGACGCCTTGAACCCTTCTGCTAAATTATGTGTCATCACAACCACCATGCTTACCTTTGGTATGGGAGCCAGCACACAAGCACTTTTCGCCCGTGTAGGAGGTGGAATCTATACCAAGGCAGCCGATGTAGGTGCCGACCTGGTAGGTAAAGTGGAAGCCGGTATTCCGGAAGATGACCCCCGCAATCCCGCAACCATTGCCGATAATGTGGGAGACAATGTAGGTGACGTAGCCGGAATGGGCGCCGACCTGTACGAATCCTATTGCGGCTCTATTCTGGCTACCGCCGCTTTAGGTGCTGCCGCTTTTATTGGCTCGGATGATACCGTGATGCAGTTTAAAGCGGTTATCGCACCTATGCTGATTGCGGCAGTGGGTATCGTTCTCTCTATCATCGGTATTTTTTGCCGTCCGTACTAAAGAAAATGCAGGAATGAAGGAATTACTCGGATCATTGGCCACAGGAACCAATTTAAGTTCGGTACTGATTGTCGTTGCCACTTTCCTTATCCTTTGGGCATTAGGTTTGGAAAATTGGGTAAACATTTCCTTTGCTGTGGTAGTGGGATTAATAGTAGGTATCGTTATCGGCCGTTCCACCGAATATTATACTTCTCAATCGTATAAACCCACACAACGGTTGGCCGAAAGTGGAAAGACCGGTCCGGCCACCGTTATCATTTCCGGTATCGGACTAGGTATGGTTTCCACCACCATCCCTGTACTGGCAGTAGTAACCGGTATCATCTTGTCCTACTGGCTCGCTTCAGGATTTGATTTTGCCAATATTTCCATGGGATTGTATGGCATCGGTATCGCTGCCGTAGGTATGCTTTCGACATTAGGAATCACCTTGGCTACCGATGCTTACGGACCGATTGCAGACAATGCCGGCGGCAACGCTGAAATGAGCGGACTGGGCAAAGAAGTACGCAAACGTACTGACGCCCTCGACTCGTTAGGTAACACGACTGCCGCTACAGGCAAAGGTTTTGCCATCGGCTCCGCAGCTCTGACCGGACTGGCCCTGCTGGCATCCTATGTAGAAGAAATCCGTATCGGATTAACCCGGTTGGGGCAAACCATTCTGGAATTACCAAACGGCATTACCGTAGATGTTCATAACGCCAGTTTCACTGACTACATGCTTTATTACGATGTAACCCTGATGAACCCCAAAGTGCTAAGCGGCATGTTTTTGGGCAGTATGATGGCATTCCTGTTCTGCGGTCTGACCATGAACGCCGTAGGCCGAGCAGCCGCTCACATGGTAGAGGAGGTGCGTCGCCAGTTCCGTGAAATAAAAGGGATTCTGACAGGAGAGGCAGAACCCGACTATGCCCGTTGCGTACAAATATCCACCAAAGGAGCACAACGTGAAATGGTATTCCCCTCTCTACTGGCTATCATTGCCCCTATCGCTACCGGACTGATTTTTGGTGTTCCCGGTGTTATCGGTCTGCTGATAGGTGGTTTGTCCTCGGGCTTCGTTCTTGCCATTTTTATGGCCAATGCGGGAGGCGCATGGGATAATGCGAAAAAATTTATAGAAGAAGGTAATTTCGGAGGTAAAGGAAGCGAAGTACACAAAGCAACGGTTACCGGTGACACAGTAGGTGATCCGTTTAAAGATACATCCGGACCCAGTTTGAACATTCTGATTAAACTGATGAGTATGGTCGCCATTGTAATGGCCGGACTGACAGTTGCTTGGAGTTTGTTCTGATAGAAAAACGGAAAGCCGCTTCGGAGGAGGCGGCTTTCTAATTTTAAAAAAGATTCTGATAAACTATTTTTAAAACGTCCCCAACACTTCCATCATTGCCGGACGACGTTTGTATTTTATCCGGAACTCTGCCACCAAGCTTTTCACAACAGCCTGTCCACCGTTTAGTTTACGTATGCAGGATAATACCCGTGCTATAAATTCATAATGCTCCCGTCCCAGATTCCGTTCAGCATAATCATTCAATAAAGAAGTATATATAGCAATCAATTTCTCAGAATGAGTGTCCTTCAAATAATGGGCATATTTCATCAATGTTTCCAACTGATTGTACCGGACTGACGACAGCAAAGAGAACAAGCTGTCATTATCCTTTTCTTTCACATAAATTTCAGCCTTATCATTTCCGCCAAAAGAAAAATAGTCACTTAACTCGGCTTCTTTCATCATCCTATCCAGAAAACTTTTCCATTGTTCTTTCGGTACCAGAGTTTTAAGTTTGCTGTAATATATCAATTTATCACTACCCACCACAAACAACAGACGACATGTATCAATTACCTCAGAAACCCTATGGGTTATTTCATAAATATCCAATTTCATTTTCAGCCATTCACCCACAGTGCCAGAATGCATTTCTCTTTCCGCTATTTCTATTCCGTCATTCAGCAAACAAATGGCTTCATCATATTGGCAACGGGCAATCAATTTATCAACCTCCATTCTTCGTATTTCAGTCAGATAAAGATATTGACGAATCGTATCATCCGCCTTTTGTTCTTCATTCTGTTCTAACAACAGATTGACCTTACGAAGGACTAACTGATAGATACCACAGGTTCCCTTTCTTACTTCAAGAAGTTCATCAATCAATTCCAACGCTTTTTCTGCCGGTTGAACCGAAAGATTGATCTGCATCATCAATTCGTCTACATCATAAAGATCATATTCACGAAAAATAGATATTTCAGCAATCTCACGCAAGCCCTGAAGTATCTCCATCTTTTGTGCCTGAGTGGTTTTAGGATGTTCAATCACTTTCAGGAGCAAATCTCCTGCCTGTTCACAATAGTCAGAAGAAGAAATACCATCATACAAAAGTTCATCATCATAGTTTTCACCGATGGAACGAAGTACTTGAAGAGCTATGGCAATAGAATTATCCATAGCTTCCAAATTCAAAAAGAAATCCGCTTTCTCCAAAAAGTGTCCATCTGATTGAAAATAGTTTTCCAGTCACGGTCGTAATTATCATAACGATTGTGATAACGAGACCTTTTATGGTAACCAGATCCTTTAAAAACTTTTTGAATTTCAATTCTGTAATCTTTTCCCTTTGATGACAAAGATAGCTCCTTAGCTATGAAATGATTTGAAAGTGCCGTTTTAAATTCCAGATTCGTTGAAGCATACTCACAGATAAATTTCGAGAGTTCCTGCGGATCAATGAAAGACAACAGTTGCTGTATGTCTACCAAAGACGGACAAGGCTGCTTACCCACTTCTTTTATTTCCTCTAAAACAGGGGCTTCCTCCGCTTTGATTTTCATCTTCGAGAAAATACTATTACCCGCCTTTTTTCTATTGTCGCGAATTGCCAACAATGTCGCTACGACATGTTTGCAGATTTCTCCCTCATACGGACAATCACAGTACCAGGATTCTATCTCGTTTCCATCCATAGATATCTCCACATTATAATCGTCTGTTCCTTCTACAGTCGCAGTCCATTCACCGGGTGAGATTTCTTCCAATTCGGAAACAGCGTCTGTTTCATAATACTCTTCCCCACGCATCCATATTTTATAGGGAACAAGTCCTCAAAATTATCCAATGTAATCATGTACAATACTTCGGTATTTTTTATCGGTTCGAGTGTCCCATTGTCAAAGAACGCTCATAACATTCTGCATTCTCCAACAAACAGGTTTTGTTATTGATAGACTGTTCCATCAAAACAGCCACAGATTACCCGGATTCGCACAGGTTCAATCTTAAAGTTTTCAGCTTAAACATCCGTGTGAACCCAAGTAACCTGTGGTAAAAAGACTTGTGATGCATTCATACCCACAAAGTCAAATTCATTACAGACTGTTCTTAGTCAAAACATTACAATTGAATTTGTTCAATATCTCCACACATCTCTCCACATTAGACGGACGGATAACCACATGTGCCGTATCTCCCTGAGCAAAAGCATACATATATTCAATAAAGATATTCTCTGCTGCCAGATAGTCCAAAACTTTAGCCAAAGAACCTGCCACATTCGGGCAACTGATACATACCACATCGGTCAGCATCACGGCAAAATTCTCGGCACGAAGTACTTCCACCGCTTTTTCCACATCCGAAACAATCAGGCGAAGTATACCGAAATCAGTAGATTCCGCCATGCTGAACGCATGCATATTGATATCATACTTTGCCAATGTCTTGGTTACGTCATTTATTCTTCCGGTTTTGTTTTCCAGAAAAACAGATAATTGCTTGATTGTCATATCGCATACTTTTTTATTTTAAAATCCGATTGTCTATCACACGTTTACTCTTACCTTCACTACGGGCAATGCTATTAGGTTCCATCAGCTTCACTTCGGCACTGATGGAAAGGACACTTTTCAGTTTGTCGCTCAACGCTTTCTTCATGGCAAGCATACTTCCCATATCATCCGAGAAGAAGTCTTTGCGGACTTCCACTTGTACCTGCAAAGAGTCGAGGTTATTCTTCCTATCCACCACCAGCATATACTGAGGTTCAAACTGAGGCATATCCAAAATAACACTTTCCACCTGAGATGGGAAAACATTGATGCCACGGATAATAAGCATATCGTCACTACGGCCTACAATACCCGACATACGGATATTGGTTCTTCCACACGGACATTCACCCTCCATCAGGGAAGTCAAGTCCTTCGTACGATAACGCAATAACGGCATCCCCTCCTTTGTCAAGGTAGTAAACACCAATTCTCCCACTTCTCCATCCGGAAGACGTTCCAGCGTTTCAGGATTAATGATTTCAGGATAAAAATGATCCTCATTGATATGTGATCCATGTTGCTCCTGACATTCGTAGGAAACACCAGGTCCCATAATCTCACTTAATCCATAAATATTATACCCTTTCAATCCCAGCCGCTCTTCTATCTCCTTACGCATACTTTCCGTCCATGGCTCGGCTCCGAAAGCTCCGATACGGAGATTGATATCATTCTTGGTCAATCCCATACGTTCCACCACTTCTGCCAGATAAAGAGCGTATGAAGGAGTACAGGCAATCCCCGTTATACCCAAGTCGCGAATCAGACGGACATGCTTTTCCGTATTTCCTGTAGAAGCCGGGATAACAGTCGCCCCCAGATTCTCCACCCCATAATGTGCGCCCAACCCGCCTGTAAACAAGCCATAACCATAACTGACAGAAAAGGTATCATTACGGGTAACCCCGTATGCTGAAAGACAACGTGACATCACTTCGGACCATACAGACAAGTCACGACGCGTATATCCCACAATGGTAGGATTCCCAGTTGTCCCCGAAGAAGCGTGTACACGTACAATTTCCGAAGCAGGAGCAGCCTGAAGACCGTATGGATAATTATCACGTAAATCCTGCTTGGTAGTAAAAGGAAGTTTTACGATATCTTCGATAGTCTGGATATCATCCGGAGACAAATCCATCTCCTGCATCTTGTTACGATAAAAAGGAACATTATGATAAACCAGGTTCACCAACTTGTTCAGACGTTTTCCCTGCAGAGCACTCATCTCGTCCCGACTCATGCACTCTTTATTTTTATTCCAAATCATAGCATTAGTGATTAATGATTAATGGTTAGTGGTTAATAGTGAGTGATTAATGGTTAGTGGCGAACCCTCCGCCAGGCATTAACCACTAATCACTAACCATTTACCACTACTTATGGTCTTCGTGAAAGGCTCTCATACGTTCCTCCATCACCGGATAAAGTTCATCGCGCATCCGTGACGTACAGGCGCGGACACCTTCCTGCTCGCTACCGGTAGTAGAAAGCGAGATGCTACTTACCCCATAATATAATAACTCCCGGAGCAATTCACCCCCTGTCATATTTCCGTAACCTATGGTAAAGAAGAAACCATCTCCCACCACCTGGGTAGCATCATAATCATATACGATATGGAAACCATTGTCGGTAAATATTTTCTTCATGCGTTCCGCACGACGGGCATATTCGCGGGTATCTTCCACAAATTGATTTTACCTTCGGTGGACAGACGAAGCATTTCAGCGTATGCATACTGAGTGGAAGCCGTACATCCCGAAGTAATCATATAAAGAATGGAAGCAATCAGCGTAGGACCGAACACCCCTGCATCTTTATACCGTTCTGCCAAGGCAGGGAACTGGCGGTCGAACAGTTTGTCGCTGATACATGCCAATGCCATACGCTGTCCGGCATAACTGAATATCTTGGAAGAAGAAAGCATCAGGATATAATTATCCGTATATCTTGCCACAGTGGGCGGATAAGGCGGTTCGAAAGGATGCCCCATATCCCGACGGAAGTCCATGCAGAAATAAGCCAGATCTTCCATGACAATCACATCATACCGGGTTGCCAGTTCACCGATTATCTGCAGTTCCTCCTCTTCCAGACAAATCCATGCCGGATTATTCGGATTAGAATAGATAATCGCTGCTATATCGCCTTTACTCAGGAAACTTTCCAATTTCTCACGCAAGAACTGTCCCCGATAATGATAGATATCAAACTCTTCCCACTCCACGCCGATAATGCGAAGCTGGGATTTCTGAATAGGAAATCCGGGATCAATGAACAATACCTTGTCTTTCCCCGGAATACGCTGCGTACAGGCTATGAACGAGCCGAATGAACCCGCCACCGACCCGGTGGTAGGCACACAAGCGCGCGGAGAGATATCCAGATTCAAGAAAGCTTTTACAAAACGGGAAGCCTCCTTTTTCAACTCGGGCACTCCTGCGGCAGCCGGATATTGCGATCCGACTCCTCTGTCCAAAGCAGCTTTCTCCGCTTCAATCCCTATCTGATTAGCGGCAAGACCGGGAGATCCCTGATCCATGCGGATAAAAGGAATCCCCGTTTCCTTTTCCAGATACTGGGCTACCAACAGCACATCACCGATAGTAGCCTGTGCAAGATTGGCGATGTGCAGTTCCTTCACCGCCTTCTCCACTAATTCTTCACTAAATATCTTCATGGCACTACCAGTTCTTTACCGCATTCAAGCCTATATCAAAAGCCTTCTGATTCATTTCAACAATCTTCTCACCTTTTGCGGCAAACACACGCCCTATGCTTTCGCGCAACTGTTCCGGTGATACGATTTCAATATACTTCGCAGCCATGCCCAGCAGAATCACATTCGCGCATTTAGGCATACTGTTTTCTTTTGCCATATCCTCTATTTCCAACTTCACCACATGCGGAAGGCTCTCCAAAGCCCTCATCAGATCCACTTCTTCAGGATAATCAGGAATGTTCTTGAAAGGATTAGCGGAAGTAATCACCCAACCTTCTTCCTGCAAGTAAGGCAGATAACGCAACGCCTCCATCGGTTCCATGGAAATAATCAGATCCGCCTCACCCTGAGCAATCAGATCCGAATAAATCGTTTCGTCGGATAGACGCAGATTGGACTGCACATCTCCTCCGCGCTGGCTCATACCGTGTACCTCGGCCTGCTTCAAATTGATGCCTTCTGCCGTAGCAGCTTCTCCTATAATAGTAGCGATAGTCAGGATACCCTGTCCTCCTACGCCCGAAAGTATGATATCTTTTCTCATGCCTTATCTGCTTTTTTCTGTCTTAGTTTACGATTCAATGTCTGGATACACTCTCTGCGCGGAATAATGACAGACACCCCTTTATATTCTATTTCCTCACGAATGGTACGGGTGATTTCTTCCATATTCTTCGGTAATGGAACCACCACACGCACATGTTCGGGTTCTACCCCTAATCCCAGGCAGATCGCCTCGAATTTGTTCGTACCGGCAGAATCCTGTCCACCGGTCATGGCGGTAGTCAGGTTATCCGAAATCACCACCGTGATATTGGCACGGTCATTCACCGCATCCAGCAGACCGGTCATACCGGAATGAGTGAAGGTAGAGTCACCGATAACAGCAATGGCCGGAAATACCCCCGCATCGGAAGCACCTTTGGCCATGGTTATGGAAGCACCCATATCCACACAACTGTCGATAGCACGGAACGGGGGCAACGCACCTAACGTATAGCAACCGATATCACCGAAAATGCGTGCATCCGGATATTCCGCAGCCACCTTGTTCAATGCATCATACACATCCCGATGACCACATCCCTGACACAATGCAGGCGGACGCGGCATCACCACCTGAGACTTACCAAACGGACGTTTGATTCCCCATCCGATCGCCTCGCCCACATTATCCGGAGTCAATTCACCGGTACGCGGCAAAGTTTCCGTCAGGCGTCCCTTTACCTCATAGTCCGAGGAAAGTATCGCTTTTACCTGCTCTTCCACAAACGGCTGGCCATCTTCCACTACCAGAACATATCCGCAGCGGTCTGCCATCGTCCTGATTTCTTCAGCCGGCAACGGATACTGCGAAACTTTCAATACCGGAATATGGCAACTGTCCGTATCCGCCTCCTTCACATAATTATAACCGATACCACAGGCTATCACTCCGAATTCATAATCATATTCGGGATTCAACCCTTCCAGATAATTATAAGGAGATTTGGAGGAAGCTTCTTCCAGCTTCTCCTGCTTTTTCACTAGATCCAGATATTGTTTACGCGCATTACCCGGCAGCAATACCCAGTGGGCACGTTCATGATCAGGATTCAACTGATTTTCCTCACGGATATCGGCTACTTCCACACCGGCACGCGAATGTGCCAGACGGGTAACCACACGCATCAGCACCGGCAACTTCAGTTTTTCCGAGAGTGTATATGCGTAATCCATCATATCGTATGCTTCTTGTTGGGAAGACGGTTCCAGCATGGGAATCATAGCAAATTTTCCATAAAAACGTGAATCCTGCTCATTCTGTGACGAGTGCATGGAAGGATCATCGGCAGCCAGCACCACCAGACCACCGTTCACGCCGGTTATGGCAGAATTGACAAACGCATCGGCAGCCACGTTCATGCCTACATGTTTCATACATACCAAAGCACGTTTTCCTGCGTATGACATACCCAATGCAGCCTCCATGGCCGTTTTTTCATTGGTACACCAAGTGCTGTGCAATTTTCTTTCCTTTGCCAAAGGATTATTCTGGATAAACTCTGTGATTTCAGTGGACGGTGTACCCGGATAGGCATATACACCCGATATGCCGGCATGTATCGCTCCGAGGGCAATTGCCTCATCGCCCAACAATAATTTCTTTTCAGCCATTATCTATTATTTTGTTAATTGTTTCATATCAATGTAAAGGGGTCTGCATCATCCAATACCGGGAATTTCTTCCTGAAAGCCTGCAATGCCTCCATATCTATATCAGCCGATACCGCACTTTCCCTGCTCCACGGACATTCGGCTATCGTTTTTCCGTAGGGATCGATGATGGCGCTGCCACCCGAATATTCACAGGTAGGATCAGTTCCCATGCGGTTCACTCCGGCCACATAGCACTGGTTCTCAATAGCCCGCGCCCGAAGCAGAGCGCTCCAGGCATCCACACGGGGAGTGGGCCAGCTTGCCACATAAAGTATCATGTCGTAATCCCCCAGGTTGCGTGACCAAACAGGGAAACGGAGGTCATAACATACCTCCAAAAGAATACGTACCCCACGGAAGTTCACCACCACACGCTCTGTGCCGGCAGTGAAACGCTTGTGTTCGCCCCCAAAGGTGAACAAATGTTTCTTATCATAATGCTGCACGGCTCCGTCCGGATGGACAAAGTAAAAACGATTATAATAGTTTCCATTCTCACATACAGCTACACTGCCTGCAATAGCACAATTCCGCTCGGCTGCCTTACGCTTCATCCAGTGCAGGGTTTCACTGTCGGCGCTCTCCGCAATTCCTTCGGGTTGCGTACAAAAACCGGTGGAAAACATTTCGGGTAAAACAAACAGATCAGCATCCGGCAGACAGCTTATCGCTTCGTCCGCCCTTGCTATATTGGCCTGTGGATTGGCCCATTCTATATTTCTCTGTAGAATTGTTATTTTCATTGTTTTTCATATTATAAGACCCACAAAGGTAACAAATATAATAAGATAGCAAGCATTTTATTACTAACTATTTCCTTTCACTCCCTTTTTTCTTACATGTTTTCATAAATATCCCCTATTTATTCCTCGATCAAAAAAAGAGGAAGCGTCCTCTTCTGAGATTACGCTTCCTCCATCCATACTAATTAAATCTTAACTTTGCAGTCTGAAGACTACAGGAACAGTGTATTTCACCCTCACTGCTTTTCCTCTTTGCTTGCCGGGCTTCCATTTTGGCATGGAACTGATCACGCGGATTGCTTCCTTATCCAGATACGGATCCACACTCTTCACCACTACCGGATTCAGGATCTCTCCATGAACACCCACAACGAACTGCACCACTACCCTTCCTTGAACTCCCTGCTCGGCACTGACGGTAGGATATTTGATGTTTTCACTCAGATACCTCATCAAATCAGCATTACCGTTACGAAATACCGGCATCTCTTCCACCACCACAAATTCCACATTTTCATCCACTACTTCTTCGGGTACTTCAATAGGGGTCGGTATAATTACCGGAGCATCCGTAGGGTCTGAAGCTGCAATATCGGTTTCTGTTTCCGTCGAGTTATTATCCACTATATTGAGCTCTTCCGGGTTGACGGCAGCCGGTGGAGGCGGTGGCGGCAGAGGTTTATCCTGATTATAGGTTACAGGAACTAATTCTTCAAAGAAATCCGGGTCACTGACTAAATCACTGATCGCGTAAGTTACATTACGTTCAGTCCATTCGAACGAAACAAACATAAACGACAGCGTCACAATGAGACCCATGAACAGCCAACGGGACTTACCCTTTTCAAGGTCGGCTCTTCGTGCTTTTTTCACTTCCATAACAAGTGTTTTTTAAATTAGACAATATGTGAGTAAAAATCTCAGTGTCCGCTTTTAAACTGGAAGTAAGATAGTAAAAATATAGATAAGTTAAAAGAAAAAGAAGTGTCTTATATTATTTTTTAATATAAAACACCCCAAATTCAATTCCGTTAAACAATTAATTAAAAATCAGCTGTTTATTTAGTTAATATTCAATTTTACGTTAACATATCCTGCTTACTCTACGGCAATGTCGGTTTCCGCCAATACAGACATCTTTTATCACAAACTCACCATCTCCTGCAGAATACCTACCGCAGTCTCTACCGTTTCCACATTCTTGACTACCATACTACGCTTGCCGTTCTGCTCACGCAAATTGCAGTAACGCGGATTCTTGCTCATGTAATCAATCACCTTGCCAAAAGCCGCACTTTGATAATAAGGACTTTCCTGATTACTGATAAAGAACAAAGTCATTCGTCCGGCTTTCAAGAATACTTTTTCCACCCCCAACCGTTTAGCCAATCTGCGCAAAGGTACGATACGCAGAAGTTCCAACCCTTCGGGAGGAACCTTTCCGAAACGGTCCTCCAACCGTGCCTTGAAAGCGAGCAGGTCCTTATCCAATTCCAATCCGTCCAGTTCACGATAAAGCAACATACGTTCGCTGCTGCTGGGGATATACTCATTGGGGAAAAGCAATTCCAAATCACTTTCCACCTGACATTCATCCACAAAGTTCTCGCCACTGATTTTCTCTTCTCCCGCTGCCTGCAACTCCTCTGCATAAAGATCGGCAAACTCATCCTCTTTCAACTCTTTCACCGCTTCGGCCAGTATCTTCTGATAAGTTTCATAACCCAAATCGGCAATGAAGCCACTCTGCTCCGCCCCCAGCATATTTCCTGCTCCACGGATATCCAAATCCTGCATGGCTATATGGATACCGCTGCCCAAATCACTGAAATTCTCAATGGCTTGAAGACGGCGCTTTGCCTCGGGAGTCAGTGAAGTCAATGGAGGCGCCAACAAATAACAGAATGCTTTTTTATTGCTTCTTCCCACACGTCCACGCATCTGGTGCAAATCACTCAATCCAAAATTCTGCGCCTGGTTGATGATAATCGTATTGGCATTCGGTATATCAATGCCACTCTCGATAATGGTGGTTGCCAGCAGCACATCATAATCATAGTTCACAAAGTCGAAAATAATCTTCTCCAGCTTTTCGGGCTCCATCTGTCCATGACCTATGCAGACACGGCAATCGGGTATATTCCGCTTGATCATGGCTTCCAATTCTACCAGATTCTGTATGCGGTTATTGACAAAGAACACCTGTCCGTTACGGCTCATTTCAAAATTGATCGCTTCCGTTATGATATCTTCATTAAAGGTATGCACCTCTGTCTGAATGGGATAACGGTTGGGAGGCGGAGTCTGAATGACAGAAAGATCACGGGCGCCCATTAACGAGAACTGCAAAGTACGGGGGATGGGGGTAGCGGTCATAGTAAGTGTATCCACATTCACTTTCATCTGACGCAACTTCTCTTTCACACTAACTCCGAACTTCTGTTCCTCATCAATGATCAGCAATCCTAAATCTTTGAACTTAACACTTTTACCGATGATTTTATGTGTACCGACCAAAATATTTATTTTTCCATCCGCCAGTTCCTTCACTATTCTGGAAACATCTTTCGCACTGCGGGCACGGCTCAAATAATCCACCTTACATGGAAAATCTTTCAACCGTTCGCTGAAAGTCTGAAAGTGCTGATAGGCCAGCACCGTAGTGGGAACCAGCACAGCCACCTGTTTGTTATCAGCCACAGCCTTGAAAGCAGCACGAATAGCCACTTCAGTCTTTCCGAACCCCACATCACCACACACCAGACGGTCCATAGGACGGTCGCTCTCCATATCGGCTTTGGCATCCTGAGTCGCCTTCAACTGGTCGGGGGTATCCTCATAAATAAAGCTCGCCTCTAATTCATGTTGCATAAAACTGTCGGGACTATACGAGAATCCTTTTTCCTGTTTACGTTGCGAATACAGTCTGATCAGGTCACGGGCTATATCTTTGATTTTGCTCTTGGTACGCTCTTTCATTTTTTCCCACGCACCGGTCCCCAATTTGTTCAGGCGGGGAGTTTCTCCCTCCTTCCCTTTATACTTGGATATTTTATGCAGGGAATGAATGGAAACAAATACCACATCCTCATTCTGATAAATAAGTTTAATCACTTCCTGGGTAGTATTTCCATTCGGAATGCGTACCAATCCGCCAAAACGGCCTACACCATGATCTATATGTACCACAAAGTCACCCGGCTCAAACTGGCTCAACTCTTTTAAGGTCAATGCCACCTTACCGCTACGCGCCTTGTCACTACGAAGATTGTATTTATGGAAACGGTCAAAAATCTGATGGTCTGTAAAAAAGCAGCTTTTCAATACATTATCTGTAAAGCCCTCATGTAAAGTCTTGTTGACCGGAATGAACGTGATATGATCACCACGCTCCTCAAAGATATCTTTCAGACGCTTTGCCTGCTTCTCACTATCGGTACATATATATAAGGTGTAACCTCGTTTCTGATAATCAGTGAATGAAGTGCTTACCAAATCAAAATTCTTATGAAAAATAGGCTGGACCGTCGTATCGAAAGCCAACGTTGCCTGTGGAGTTCCTGTAGGTTTGTTACCAAATTCAATCCGTTTGAAATCCAAAGCCCGTACTGTAAATTCCGCCCCGTCTATCAGCTTCAGTTCCAAATTCATCAGTTCCGTCTTCTCTCCCTCGTATGCGGCAAGCGCCTGAGGAGAGAGTGCCTCCTCCCGTACTACCTGTATTCTTTCACGTACCCAAAGAAAGTCTTTCATTGCCAGAACTGTTTCCCGAGGAATGAATTCAAAGAAAGACACCCCGCTCTTGTCGGCGGCATTCGTCAGCTCGGGCACGATGGCAATACTCTGTTTCTTCTCTTTCGAAAGCTGGTTTTCCACTTCAAAAGTACGGATGCTGTCTACCTCGTCACCAAAAAAGTCAATACGGTAAGGATACTCGGAAGCAAAAGAGAAGACGTCAATAATACTACCGCGTACAGCATATTGCCCCGGTTCATAAACATAATCCACATGCTCGAATCCGTAACCGGCCAGCACTTCCGTGATAAACTCTGTGTCCACATGCTCACCCACACCAAGTTTTAACGTCTTGTCCATCAGTACTTCTTGTGATACCACTTTCTCCGCCAACGCTTCGGGATAAGTCACCACACATAGCGGATCGCCTTTCTGTAAACGGCTCAGCACTTCCGTACGCAAGATCTCATTGGCTGCATCTTTCTGCCCATATTTAACAGCCCGACGATACGAGGATGGAAAGAACAAAATATGCTCATCACCGTTCACCTGTGTCAGGTCATGATAAAAGTAACCCGCTTCCTCCAAGTCACCCAGTACAAATACAAATGTCTGTTTATTCTCTCTAAGAAAGGAGGAAACAAATAAAGCTGCCGCAGAAGCATGTAATCCCCCCAGGAAAATAGTCCTCACTGAGGAATCTTCCAATAACGCAGCCAGTCCCTTAGTGTTAGGATGACCGGCATAAATACGTTGCAATTCCGAAATATCCATATCATTTTTTTAAGATGGGGACAAAATAAAGAAATATCTGATTACTTCCTCCATTTTTTTGCCAACTATCAAGATTTTCCTATTTTTGTACGCTAATATATAACCCCATGGAAACAAAAGCAATAAACACAAAATTGAAAGGACACGCACGTGTAGATGTAGCTGATGTGCTACGCGGACTGGCAGTGATGGGAATCATCATCCTGCACTCTATCGAACATTTTAATTTCTACTCATTTCCCGATACAGCCGGACAAAGTGCGTGGCTGAACTTCTCGGACAAAGCCATTTGGAACGGGTTATTCTTCATGTTCGGCGGAAAAGCATACGCCATATTCGCTTTACTTTTCGGTTTTAGCTTTTTTATTCAAGATGACAACCAACGCCTACGGGGCAATGATTTCCGTCTACGTTTTTGTTGGCGGTTAATTCTTCTTTTCCTGATAGGTAATATCAATGCCAGTTTTTTCACAGCGGAAGTGCTGGTCCTTTATTCTTTAGTAGGTTTCATCCTGCCACTGACTTGCCGGCTGAAAGACAAATGGATATTTGCATTGGCATGTCTGCTATTGATCCAGCCATTGCCGCTTTATTATGTAATACGTGCCTGTCTCGATCCGGAATTTGTTACTCCGGCCATCCCCACCCGCAGCTTCTGGAATGCAACTTTTGCAGTGCAAAGCAATGGTAATTTTCTGGAAACCATCCGTGTCAATTTATGGGAAGGACAGTTGGCAAGCCTTGCCTGGGCCTGGGATCACGGACGGGTATTCCAAACAGCCGCCCTTTTCCTGCTCGGTATGCTGATAGGGCGCAAGGGACTTTTTTTCGAAAGAGCACTTGAAGGTATGGAACAAGGTACTTGCAGGCTCACTCGTCGCATTTTTCCCTTTATATGGGTTGGGCAATATGCTACCGGACTTTATCACAAATAAATCCATTCTGACCCCTCTTTCACTAATCATCACCTCGCTTTCCAATTTTGCATTTATGCTGATTCTGGTATCCGGTGTCGTCTTCGCTTTTTACAAGACAAACTTACACGACGGATTAATGAAAATAACGCCATACGGAAAGATGAGCCTTACCAATTATATTACTCAAAGTATAGTAGGTTCCATGTTATACTACAACTGGGGATTTGCATTGCACAATCAGTTTGGTATCACAGCCAGCTGCCTGGCAGGAATAGTTTTCTTCATCTTGCAATTCTCTTTCTGCCGCTGGTGGATGAATCACCATTCTCACGGCCCGATGGAATATATATGGAAACGGGCAACCTGGCTGAAATAAGCCAAGAACCGAAATCTGCCCGCATTTGTTTATAAAAGACATACAAATAGAACTTTAAAATATGCGCGAAGAAATCATAAAACTATTAGACCAATATCGGTTAAAAGAAGCATTATCCCAAATGACAGGATATGCCACCCATACTTCCGACTGGCAATTAAAGAATGAGCTAGAAGCCCTGCAAACGTCATACGACCTGATGCTGCAATATACTTCAAAAGGGATGAAAGATCCCAATAAGGTGGAAATATACCATAAAATGTTACGCACGGCATACGAACTGGCCGACCGTATCCATATAGCCGTACAGGCAACACAAAATTACGGAGCCTATTATGACACAATGCGCACTTTTGTCCAAAGCCCTCCTCACAGCTATGCCGAATTACAAATGCAACTGGAGGCGTATACAGAAGATATGGCTACAGCACCATTGATATATACCACCGAGGCCAAAATAAATGAAGAAATGGATGCCATGAGAAAACGTCACGAAACAGCCGTAGACGAATTATTTGAAAAAATATGGGTATCCACCCGGTGGAGTGAATCGGAATATGCTGAAGCGCAAACTTTGTTCAACTCACTATTGATCCAAGTCAACGACCTTTCCATAATGGTCAGCGCCGTTACCATGAGCCTGCTGCAAATATTCGACATCCGCAAGTTCATGTTTCTATTGAACGCCTATACCCATCAGGATACCATGCTGAATCAGCGGGCTATTGCAGGGATCGCACTAACATGCTACTATTATGAAAAGCGTATCCTTCAATACCCTGAAGCCGTGTCGCGCATAAATGAACTGAATGAAAATTCCGAGTTCATCAAAAACCTGCATCATATCCAGATTCAATTATTGCAATCTTCCCGTGAAACCCGAAAGATAGACAAGAAAATGCGTGAAGAAATCATTCCCGAAATGATGAAAAATCCCAAACTTAATTTGGAAGGACTGGATGAAGATGCCGAAGATCATAATCCGGAATGGGAAGAATGGATTGACCGTTCAGGCATTACCGATAAATTGCGCGAATTAGGTGAACTGCAAATGTCCGGGGCAGATGTGTATATGAGTACCTTTTCACAGCTGAAACAATTCCCGTTTTTCCGCAAAATTTCTCACTGGTTCTATCCTTTTGATCCCCAATATCAGGATATCGCCAAATTATCTCTCGGAAATGACGAACAAAAAATCTCTCTGCTCAACATTTTGATGAATTCGGATGTATTCTGCAATTCCGACAAATACTCTTTTTGTTTTACCATGTTACAAATGCCGGAAAGCCAAAGGAATCTCATGCAGCAACAATTGAACGGACAACATGAAGCTTCTGAAGAACTGAAAGAACGTTTAAAAGAGATGTCACAATCAAAAGCCCGCGCTGAATTCGTGAGCCGGCAATACATTCATGACCTCTACCGTTTCTTCAAATTATGGTCAAGAAGACATGAAATACATGACATTTTTGAGGACACTCTGGACTTATGGAATAAAGAAGCATTGTCTCAAGCCTTGTTACACAAAGAGTATATCAACAAACTGGCAGATTACCTATTCACACACGACGACTTGGCAGAAGCCGGAATTCTCTATGATAAATCAATTGAATTATACAATCGTAAAAATGCCGAATTATGGCAGAAAGCAGGTTTCATTTATCAGAAAATCGGTTCCTATAAAAAAGCGATAGATTATTACCTGCAATCAGATCTGCTGATCCCTGATAATACATGGAATAACCGCCATTTGGCACAATGTTATAGAAAAGAGGGAAACTACCCAAAAGCTTTGGAATATTATAACAAGGTGGAACAGGCACAGCCCGACAGTCTGAATCTGGCACTACAAATAGGACAATGCCTGATGGCACTGGAACGATACGATGAAGCACTGGCTTATTTCTTCAAAGTGGAGTATCTGGATAAAAAGCCACAGAATGCCCGACGCGCCATCGGATGGTGTTCCTTCATTACCGGCAACCATCAACAAGCCAAGAAATATTACGACTTGCTGATATCCGATCCCAAGCCCATTATGGAAGACTGGATGAATGCAGGACATGTGTATTATATCCTGAATGAAACAGAAAAATCAATAGAATATTATCGCAAAGCCCAGGAACTATGCGACAGTCATGATGAGTTTGTCCGCCTTTACCAAATAGATAAGAAAGACTTGATAAAGCAAGGCGCCAATGAAGTAGACTTGTTTATACTTCCCGATGAATTAATTTAAAGGATGATTATAAGATAAATCTATTCGGGATAGAAGTTTGGTATAATTATATAAAACTTCTATCCTGACCGGATTCTCATCATCCAGACGATAATTGGCATGCACATTATAAGTGCTTAAACCATGATTCATACAATATCCGATATCATTAGGTAAGGCTGTTCTATTCCTCAACTGCCCAAGATTCAATAAAAAATAGAAGAAACTATCCACCCCATCATAATCAATCACATAAGCCTGTAAATTCAGATTCGCCTGATAGTTGATGTTATTATCATAATTATAATAAGTATGACAACTGGACACACTATCATTTGCCTCAGTAAAAACAGTCATCACTTCCTTCAACCGTCCCAACTGATCAAAACATATTTTCCTTGCACTTTTTTCAAGAAACGATAATCGGAAGTAGCACGATAATCAGAATTGATAAAAATAGTATCTCCTTTATAATCATATACAGTCTGTTTATCAGCTTCATAAACCTCTTCTCCTACCTTCAACATACAACGGGCCCTACTCTCCCTCGCCTTGCCTTTTCCTATTTGAAACGTAACATTGCAAAGCTTATTGCCGGTATTCAAACAATCCATCTGTCCGATGGTTATCTGGTCGCCCTCATACCTTACCGGGGTATCCCCATACTTTATAATTTTACCATCACGATCATATTCCAATTTCAAAACTTGTTCTTCCTCTCCCGTTAAATCGGTGACCTTAGTCACATATGTGTCAGCATTTTTTTTCTTTACAACCATCAGCAACAAACAAGAGAACTAACAAAGAAATATATTTTACAAACAACTTTATTTTCATAAGTCAAGTATCATCTCTATGCAAATAAAATAAAAAAGTATTAGAACTAAGTACAATTTGGAGCTTTTTAACTCAACTTCTTTACCCCCACTCTGTTTTAAACAGCAATTATAATAAGAAAGAAATATGGAATGGGTTATACATCTTTTGAGACAGCATTCAGAACTGGCGATTTTTCTGACAATCGCCGTAGGCTTCTGGATTGGAAAAATGAAAATAAAACAATTCAGTTTGGGAATCGTCACCAGTGTATTGCTAGTAGGGGTATTAGTGGGACAGCTTAACATTACAATAGAAGAACCGGTGAAATCCGTGTTTTTTCTTTTATTCCTTTTTGCTATCGGATACAAAGTGGGACCACAATTCTTTCGCGGACTGAAAAAAGATGGTTTACCTCAAGTAGGATTCGCCGCGCTCATGTGTGTAGGTTGTTTGATTATCACTTGGTTATTAGCCATCTTAATGGGATATAATGCCGGTGAAGCAGCCGGGTTACTGGCCGGAGCACAAACTATCTCTGCCGTCATAGGAGTAGCAGAAGATACCATAAACGGACTCAACATATCCTCTTCCCAAAAAAGTGATATGATTAATATCATTCCCGTTGGCATATGCTGTAACTTACATTTTCGGTACGGCAGGCTCTGCCTGGGTACCTCTCTTACTTTAGGTCCTAAAATGTTGGGAGGATTAGAAAAAGTGAAAGCCGCTTGCAAAGAGTTGGAAACCCGGATGGGTACCAGTGAAGCAGACGAACCCGGGTTTGAACAGGCCCGCCGTCCGGTAGTTTTTTCGTGCTTACCGCATAGAGAACGATTGGTTTGGCAACGGCAAGACTGTTGACCAACTAGAATCCTATTTTATTTCACAAGGGAAAAGATTGTTTGTTGAAAGAATGCGACATGGAGCTTCCATTGTCAATGATATTATTCCCGGACAATTATTACAAAAAGGGGACGAAGTGGTACTGAGCGGAAGAAGGGAATTCGCCATTGGTGAAGAAGGCTGGATTGGAGAAGAAATCGTCGATCCGCAACTGCTTGACTTCCCTGTGGAAGTACTCCCTGTCATGATACACAAAAAAACCATATTCCAACCAAAAATTGGACTTCATACGCCGTCAAAGCTTTATGCATGGCGTCAGTATACGCCGTATCAAACGGGCAGGCATTGATATCCCTGTTTTCGCACAAACCACTATCGACTGCGGAGATACTTTGGAATTGGTCGGCCTGAAAAAAGAGGTGGAATCTGCTGCAAAAGAACTAGGATACATAGACCGCCCCACCAATGCCACCGATATGATATTTGTAGGACTCGGCATTTTACTGGGAGGTATCATCGGAGCACTTGCAATCCATATCGGCGGAGTACCTATTAGCCTGAGCACTAGTGGAGGGGCCCTGATAGCCGGATTAGTATTTGGCTGGTGGCGCAGCAAACGCCCTACCTTCGGACAAATACCGGAATCCTCTTTATGGGTGCTGAATAATGTAGGCTTGAATATGTTCATCGCCGTAGTCGGCATTTCTGCAGGACCCAGTTTTGTACAAGGACTAAAAGAAGTAGGTCCTATGTTGTTTATCATAGGTGCGTTGGCCACCTCCTTGCCTCTATTATTAGGGCTGATTCTAGCCAGATATGTATTCAAGTTCCATCCCGCCCTCTCTTTGGGGTGCACGGCAGGAGCCCGTACTACCACTGCTGCATTGGGCGCCATACAAGAAGCAGTAGGCAGCGAAACACCTTCTTTAGGATACACCGTGACCTACGCCGTAGGAAATACACTACTCATTATATGGGGAGTGGTCATTGTATTATTAATCAACTAAAAAACTAAACTCATACATTATGGAATATTTAAGTGATAAAAGCAGCGTTGCCCGAATGGACAAGAATTTGGAAAAGATCAGTCCCTTCGAATTAAAAAACCGTTTGATTGAAATGGCAGATGAAAGTGTGAAGAAAATGGCGCACGTCATGCTGAATGCAGGCAGAGGTAATCCCAACTGGATTGCAACGGAGGCTCGTGAAGCATTCTTTGCCTTGGGCGGTTTTGGCATTGAAGAGTGTCGCCGGGTCATGGACATGCCCGAAGGCATTGCCGGTATTCCTCAAAAAACAGGCATAGCCCAACGTTTTGAGGAGTACCTGAAAAAGCATGAAGGAAATGCGGGGACAGATCTATTGAAACGTACCTATAATTATATGCTGATGGAACATGCAGCTGATCCGGACGAACTGGTACACGAATGGACCGAAAGTATTGTAGGCGACCAATACCCCATGCCTGACCGCATCTTGAAATATACAGAAATTCTAGTACAGGATTACCTGAATCAGGAAATGTGCAACGGGCAACCCCCGCAAGGTAAATTCGATTTATTCGCCACCGAAGGCGGAACAGCAGGGATGTGCTATGTATTCGACTCGCTGGAAGAAAATTTCCTGCTACACAAAGGAGATAGTATAGCATTGATGGTTCCTATCTTTACACCCTATATCGAGATACCCGAATTGACACGTTACGATTATGATGTGCTCAATATTCCTGCAAGTACTCTAAATGAAGAAGGACTTCATACCTGGCAATACAAAGTGGAAGATATCAATAAACTGCGAGACACGAAATACAAAGCCTTGTTTATTGTCAATCCAAGCAATCCACCCAGTTATCAGTTGAACAAAGAATGCGTAGATGCCCTGAAAGACGTAGTAACACGCTGGAATCCCAATCTGATGATTATAACAGATGATGTATATGGTACTTTTGTTCCCGGCTTCCGCAGCCTGATGGCTGATTTGCCACAGAACACAATTTGTGTCTACTCTTTTTCCAAATATTTCGGAGCGACCGGTTGGCGCCTTGCTGTAATTGCCTTACATGAGAAAAATGTATTCGACAGAATGATTGCCAATCTGCCCCGCAAACGAAAAAGCGAACTAACCAAACGGTATGGCAGCTTGAGTATGCAAGTAGAAAACATAAAATTCATTGACCGTATGGTAGCAGATAGCCGTCAAGTAGCCTTGAACCATACAGCAGGACTGTCCTTGCCACAACAAATGCAGATGTCACTCTTTGCTTCTTTTTCATTGCTGGACAAAGAAAATACATATCGTCATGCCATGCTTAATTTAATCCATACCCGTCTGAAAGCATTATGGGACAACACAGGATTCATTCTCCCCGACGATCCACTAAGGGCCGGTTATTATTCAGAAATAGACATGCTGGTATGGGCCAAGAAATTTTACGGAGATGAATTCGTACAACATCTGCAGACAACTTATAATCCATTGGACGTAGTATTCCGCCTTGCCAATGAAACAGGCCTGGTCGTATTGAATGGTGGTGGATTCGACGGACCCGAATGGAGTGTACGTGTATCACTTGCCAACCTGAACGAGAAAGATTATATCAAAATCGGACTCAGTATCCGCAGAATTCTGAATGAATATGCTGACAAATGGAAATCTGAAAAGAAATAAAAAATTAAGAACGTCCGCCGTGAAGTCTGCTTGACCTAACCGGCGGATTTCTTTTTTATATAAAGGTTTTTTGGATTATTTATTCCAAACCTTATCCCTACTTTAAAATAAAATCCCTAGCTTTGCAGATTGAAAAAGGAATTAGATTATGAAGCATATACGGAGCACTTTTTTTCTTCTAACCACTTTATTTATAATGGCTTCATGTGGCGAAGACCGCAGTGGGGAATACTATGCATTAATTGGAGAGAATGTATGGATAGAACAAATAATGAAAGAGCATTATTTGTGGTATGACAGTATTCCGGCAATAAAGGAAACGGACTATTTTGCCGAACCGGAAGACTTCCTGCAAAAATTGGTTTATACCAAGGCACAAAACGGAAAAGGAGACCCGTATTCGTATATAGAAATAAAGGACGCTTCCGATGCGGCACGTTCCTACCTGCAACGTACTTCTACTTACGGATTTGATTTTGAATTAATGACCGATCCCACCGGAATCTCATCACACGTATTTGCCCGTATTTTATTCGTACTGCCCAATTCACCGGCCTCAGAAGCCGGATTGGAACGAGGGAACTGGATATCAGCCATTGGCAAAGAAGAACTGACCAACAATAATTACGGATATCTGATGGAAGGCGGCAATACAACTTTCGCCAGAGAAAGCTTGGTTTTTGATGAGGAAGGCAATTCCAGCTGGATTGCAACAGATACAGTCAAAGTAGCGGCATCACGCCTCGTAGAATTGAATCCGTTCTATATAGATACAGTATATGAAGTATCCGGAAAAAAAATAGCCTATATGGTCTACAATGAATTCAGTACAGGCCCCAATAACCAGGCAACAGATACAGAATACAGGGAACAGATGAAACAGATATTCGCCCGGTTCAAGGGACAGTCACCCGATGCTTTTATTCTGGACTTACGCTACAATCCCGGTGGTTATTTGAGTTGTGCCACAGATTTAGGAAGTTATCTGGCACCTGCGGCAGATCTAGGGAAAGTATTTTGCACAACTTTGTATAATGACATCAGTGACCCGCAAAAAATTGATTTCCCTCTCAATACAGGACTTGCTTCCGAAAACTTGAACTTAAGCAAGCTCTACGTACTGACAAGCAAATTTACTGCATCGGCCTCAGAAGCAGTCATAAATTGTCTCCGTCCATATATAGGTACAGAAAATGTAGTGGTAATAGGTGAAACGACTGTTGGCAAAAATGTAGCCATGGAACCATACCAAGATGAGCGTTACAACTTTATTTTATGGCCGGTTGTGGCATACGTTCTCAACTCGGCAGGACAAGCCAACTATGTAAATGGAATCACCCCCGATTTCACATTGAGCGAACGTAACCTCATCTCCCCTCTCTACCCACTGGGAGATACCAAAGAGTATTTATTGAAGAACACTATAGCTTATATTACGACAGGAAATATGCCCGACCTGCCACAAACAGAAGAACAAGTATCAAAAGGAAAAATTATCTATAACTCACTGATTCGAAGAAGTATGAACGGCATACGGCTACGGTAGTCCGATTTATCCAGATACAACGCCCTATTTATTAAAGACCGTGTTTAATGCATTTTAAACATGGTCTTGTTTTTTTCTGAAAAGAGAACTTATTAAAAACAAAACGGGCATAACAAATGTTATGTACCCAAATAACCATTAAAAACCTGACTTAACAATGAAAAAAAGTATTTATTGCAACAGCTTTGGCTGCCATGATTGTTTCCTGTGGCTCTAAAGGAAACAAAAGTGCTGAGATAATAGCCGAAAGTGAAAGTGACTCTATTTTCGCTGTGAACGACAGCACACTGAGTGAATTACAAACATATAGCTATGAAGGTATTCTGCCAGCTGCCGATGCCGAAGGTATCAACTATCAACTGACACTTCAGGAGGCAGGCCAAGACTCATTGGGCACGTACAATCTGATGACCACTTATTTAGGAACAAAAGATGGTAACCAGGCATTTACCGACAGTGGTACAGTTGTAACTATTATTGGAATTCCTAATGACAGCACCGCTATCGTTTATCAATTAATTTCCGCTACTCCGGGACACGAAAAGACAAACTTTCTGGCAGAGGGTGACAGTGCACTGACAATGATTGGCAAGGACTTCAAGAAAGCTGTTTCTAAACTAAATTACACTTTAAAAAAGAAACTCTAATTAACCTGGCTGCAAAAAAATTCACTAAAGAACAGACTGTTAGTGAACAAAAACATAAGCCGGCCGTTGTATGAGAGAAACTAGACGAAAAACAATTAGTATTAACTTAAACAAAAACTTGACATGAAAAAATTAATTCCTATCCTACTGGCGGTCTTTGCCTTGGTATCTTGCGAGAAAGACCCGGACATGGACAAATTGGACAATGAGTATCTGGTATTCACCAGTCATGACACTAGTACTAAGTTCAATGACTTCAGTACTTATTATATCCCCGACAGCATCCTGATCATCGGTGACAAGAAAGACCCTGAATACTGGAAGGACGAGAATGCACAGATCATCATCAATGCATTCAAGACTAAGATGAACGCTGCCGGCTACACCGCAGCTAATAAAGACGAAGCCGACCTCGGCCTACAGGTAAGCTACGTAGCAAGTACTTATTATTTCCACGGTTACTATAATGACGGCCCCTGGTGGGGCTATTATCCCGGTTATTGGTATCCCGGCTACTGGGGCGGCAATTGGGGAGGTGGATGGTACTATCCCTATCCTATCACTTACAGCTATAGCACCGGTTCATTGCTGGCCGACATGATTAATTTAAAAAATGCTCCGGAAGGACAAAAAGAAAAATTAACTGTTGTCTGGAATGCATACATCAGCGGGTTGCTGGGCGGAAGTGGCAGTTTGAATGTAAACCGTACAACTACTGCCATCAACCAGGCATTCACTCAGAGTCCTTATCTGAAAAAATAAACGTAAGTGAAACAAGTATTCATTTAAAATAAAAAGGAAATATGAAAACTATAAAATATTTAACTCTCAGACTGATGGCGGTATCCGCTATCGCCATAGCCTTTGCCCTGCCGGCAAAAGCACAGGTAACTCCGTTTACCTATTTCAATGTAGACTGGCAGTTCAACGCTCCTATCAGCAATAACTTTGCAAACAAAGCAAGCGGTTGGGGTATGAACTTCGAAGGTGGATATTATGTACTGCCGGATTTGTCAATCGGTGCCTTTATCAATTATCATACCAATAATGAGTATATTTCACGTCAGACACTACCAATCAGCAACTCGGCAGCCCTGACAACCGACCAGCAACATTCCGTATTTCAGTTGCCTTTCGGTTTCGCAACACACTATCGCTTCAGTGACGGTGCATGCCAACCTTATATCGGATTGAAGCTGGGTGCCAACTATACCAAAATGTCCAGTGACTTTTACATTTACGAAGTGAAAGACAACACTTGGGGTTTCTATGTATCACCAGAAGTCGGTGTGAATATCTACCCCTGGACAAACAGTATCGGCTTCCATCTGGCAGCATTCTACAGCTACTCTACCAACAAGGGAACCGTATTTAACTATGATATGGATAAATTAAACAATTTCGGTTTCCGCCTTGGTGTGGCATTCTAAAGATTTCTAAACTATTCTGTTAAATAGGGGGATTATCCGTGCGCCAGGCAGGGGTAATCCTCTTTTTTAATTAATAAAATTAAATTCTGACGGGAGTGTTAATATAATAGTTACTTTTGTATGATATTTATTCAGCTAATACAAAAAATGTATGGAGAAATCCGATAGTATTATTATTATACCCACCTATAACGAAAAGGAAAATATAGAGAACATTATCCGGGCTGTATTCGGACTGGAAAAGTTCTTCCACATATTGATTATTGAAGATAACTCACCAGACGGCACGGCAACCATTGTCCGTAAACTGCAAACAGAATTCCCCGACCGTCTTTTCATGATTGAGCGTAAAGGTAAATTAGGACTGGGTACTGCTTACATTGCCGGATTCAAATGGGCGATAGAGCATCAATATGATTTTGTATTTGAAATGGATGCTGACTTCAGTCATAATCCGAATGACCTGCCAAGGCTGTATAACAAATGTGCCGTTGAAGGCTATGATGTAGCTATCGGTTCACGCTATGTCAGTGGTGTGAATGTAGTGAACTGGCCGATGGGGCGTGTGCTGATGTCCTACTTCGCCTCCAAATATGTACGGATTATCACAGGGTTACCCATACATGATACTACCGCCGGATTTAAATGCTATCGCCGTGAAGTCTTGGAAACAATCGGTCTGGATGGCATCCGTTTTTAAAGGATATGCATTCCAGATTGAGATGAAGTTCACTGCTTACAAGTGCGGATTCAAGATAGCCGAAGTTCCTGTGATTTTTGTCAATCGCGAATTAGGTACTTCAAAAATGAACGGAAGTATCTTCGGTGAAGCTGTATTAGGAGTCATTCAATTAAAACTGGGTAGCTGGTTCCGCAAATACCCGCAAAAGAAAACAGTATGAAACGTACATGGATAAAGAATGCACGGATTGTGAATGAAGACAAGATTTTTCACGGTTCGATAGTGATTGAGAATGAAGTAATAGCTGAAGTGCTGGCAGAAGAAACAGTTCCCTCCCAGCCTTGTGGAGAAACAATAGATGCGAAAGGCTATTATCTGATGCCGGGAGTAATAGACGATCATGTACACTTCCGTGACCCGGGACTGACTCATAAAGCCGACATACATACTGAAAGCACAGCGGCGGCGGCAGGTGGCGTCACCAGTTTTATGGACATGCCCAACACCACTCCGCAAACTACGACCCTGGAAGCTTTGAATGCCAAGTTTGCGGATGCGGCAACCAAAAGCATCGTAAACTATTCATTCTATTTCGGAGCAACCAATACGAATGCGGATGTACTCCCCACACTAGATAAAAGCCGGGTATGCGGTGTTAAATTATTTATGGGAGCCAGCACGGGAAATATGTTGGTAGACCGCATGGAAGTACTTAGAAAAGTATTTGCCAATGCAGGTATGCTGATTGCAGCACATTGTGAAGAACAATCTATAATCAGTGCCAATACAACAGCCTTCAAAGAAAAATATGGAGAAGATCCTGATATAAAATACCATCCGCAGATACGTAGTAGCAGGAAGACATGTGCATATTCATTCCTCACTGG
>ENA-OQBL01000139-OQBL01000139.1-human-gut-metagenome-genome-assembly--contig:-NODE-139-length-41913-cov-6.861748_pt1 | contig 41913 bp, 36 predicted proteins | sample MGYA00242747_ERZ504553 | MGnify/ENA primary metagenome ERZ504553 (study PRJEB26092, sample SAMD00036240) | human gut metagenome | host: Homo sapiens | study: EMG produced TPA metagenomics assembly of...
ATTTTATACTAAGAGAAAGAAATTCTGTTCATGATTCCTGTAACAAGAGTAACAAATGTAAATCTACCTCATTATCAACACGCTAATTATTTCTGTGTAAGTTCTGAGATCAACACTGAATTTATTATGTAAATTTACTAAAATGTTTGCATGAAAGGTTTAGCTCCACACACGCTGCAAGTTTTTGAAGCTGTTTCTAAGTTGGACTGCATCAAATCCTATCTCTTGGTAGGTGGCACTGCCTTGTCATTGCAAATGGGAACTCGGCAAAGTGAAGACTTGGACTTTATGAAATGGCGTACCTCTAAAACAGAGAAAATGGAAGTGGCATGGTATCAGATAGAGAAACAATAGTGAAACAACAGCTATATATTAGGAGTAAATCAACCAAGAACAACAGATTTATATCTGGAGGATCTGCAAACAAAAAAGGCTGTATTCCGTTAGGAATCAGCCTTTTAGCTTGTGGACCAGCCTGGGCTTGAACCAAGGACCTCCAGATTATGAGAACGATAAAATGATATTCTGCGATAGTTAACGATTTTAATCTTTATTGAATATCAGATAGTTATGTAGATTGTCACTCTCGGTGAAACTCACTAAATCCCCCTAACTGAAATAGTTTGTTTACGCATTGTTTACGCAAAAACGAGGGGAAATATAGAGAAGTATATATTGTTATTACCTCATTTGAATGGGCGATATAGAATCCCATGCTTTCCACATATTCTGCTATAAACAAAGAGCATGATTGACGTTATCGCCAATTATTTATAAAAAAGATGCTCTTTTTTGATATGTCTCTTCGTGATTCTCAAGGCTTATTTGTACTTTTACATCGAAAAGGATGTCTTTTATGGAAAAAGAAAGGATTAACAGGCTGAAGATTGTGCTTGCCGAAGAGCAAAAAAGCAGTAAGTGGCTGGCAGAGCAATTAGGAAAAGACAGGGCTACTGTCTCCAAATGGGTGACGAATACCATGCAGCCTGACGCAAGAAACCTCCTGCGTATAGCAGAGGCTTTGAACATTGATGCAGGTAGGCTGCTCAACCAAAAACATTTGAACAATGAAAGAAATAGATATTATCCAACAGATTAAACTTGGCGAGGTCAGTAAGGTGCAGTTCAAAGAGCGGATTCTTGACAACTATGATATTGGTTGCGAATTGGTGGCGTTCAGCAATGCACGTGGTGGTACACTGGTTGTTGGCGTGAAGGACAAAACTGGTAGTGTCAATCCTTTGTCGTATCAAGAAGTACAGGAAACCACTAATATACTTGGAAATATCGCATCAGAGAATGTTGTTCCTGCCATCCTTGTTGATGTAGAAACTATTTCTGTGGATGGCGGAAGCCTTGTTGTGGCTCATATTAAAGAAGGGGTGAATAAGCCTTACCATGACAATCGGGGGATTGTGTGGGTGAAGAACGGTGCCGACAAGCGCAAGGTGTTCGATAATGCCGAGCTTGCCGAGATGATGACCGACTGCGGCAGTTTCTCGCCTGATGAAGCAGGTGTTCGGGATGCTACGATTAAGGACTTGGACGAGAATACCATCAAAACCTTTTTAAGCAACAAGTTTGAAAAAGTATTGGTGAGAAAAGGTTTGGTGGGTGATGCATTCCGTGAAATCTCTTTAGATACAGTCTGTTCTGCTATCGCCAGTGGGCACGATGGGGAGAAGTTGCTGCGTAACCTACGTTTCATCCGACCCGATGGAAAAATCACAGTGGCCGCAATGTTATTGTTTGGGAAGTACACTCAGCGTTGGCTTCCAGTAATGACGGCAAAGTGTATCTGTTTTGTGGGTAATAGTCTTGGCGGTACACAATTTCGTGATAAAGTGAATGATGCCGACATTGAAGGCAATCTGTTTCATCAGTTCGAGACTATTATGGATTTCTTCACCCGGAACTTGCGTCATATACAAGTTGGGGATGAATTCAATTCGAAGGGAGTGTTGGAGATACCCTACACCAGTCTTGTTGAGTTCACCGTAAATGCTTTGGTACATCGCTCGCTGAATGCGAAAGCCCCTATCCGCATCTTCATCTTTGATGATAGAGTGGAGATACACAGCCCGGGAACTCTCCCTAATGGGCTTTCCGTAGATGATATTGTTGTGGGAACTTCTATGCCACGCAATATGTTCCTTTTTACAAATGCCATTCACTTGCTTCCCTACACAGGAGCGGGTAGTGGTATGCTTCGTGCCTTGTCTGAGGATGTGAATGTCTCGTTCACCAATAATGACAGGACAAATGAGTTCGTGATTACTATAAATAGGCCAGTAGGTAACCAAGTTAACGAGAAAAGTAACCAAGCCAGCAATAAAAGTAACCAAGTTAATGGCAACTTAGACACTAAACTTGGAGACTCTGACACCAACTTAGATACTAACTCTGACACTTTTAATGCAGACTCTGATACTAAACTTAGACACTCTGACACTAGCTTAGATACCAACTCTGACACTTTTAATGTAGACTCTGACACTAAGCGTCCTAAAATAACAAATAAACAAAGGGATATAGTAAACTTCTGTAGTGTGCCACGTAGCAGCAAGGAAATTCTTGAAAGGGCAGGTGTGACATACCATAGCAAGAATATCCAAACATATATCATGGCTCTTGTCGAGGCTGGTTATCTTGAGATGACCAATCCCGAGCATCCCAATGCAAGCAATCAAAAATATAGGAGAAGTAAAAAATGAACTCACATATATTCACTAACAAGAACGGCAACACACTGATGTGCGAATTTGAAGGAGTCCTCAGTAACAATCCTTCAATAAAGAATCTTGATGCGGTGGTAGGATTCCTCCGTGCATCAGGCTATTTCTCTTTGCGGCCTTTTTTAGACAATATCAACAAGGCTCGTGTGTTAATTGGTATAAACGTAGATAAGTACATAGCAGAAGCTGCTCGTCAAGGGAGAATATTCTTTGGGGCAGAAGAAGAGGTTAAAGCCGACTGCTTGCAGCAAATACGTAGAGACATCGAACAATCCGGATACAAAAGGGAAATAGAAGACGGTATCTTTCAGATGGTAACGGACTTGGTAGACGGGAAACTGGAACTGCGTGCGCATCCATCAAAGAAGATTCATGCCAAGATATACGTATTATATCCTGATGATTTCAATCAGTACACACAAGGAATTGCCATAACTGGCTCCAGTAATCTATCCGGTAACGGACTGGGCATCACAGAGGATAAACAATACGAATTCAATGTAAAAATGTCACAGTATGAAGATGTAAAGTTTGCGAAAGATGAATTTGAAGAGCTTTGGAAAGAAGCTGAAGGATGCGAGATAACTGCTGAAGATCTCAAAATCAATATAGAGCGTACTTATCTCAAAGGTGATATATCTCCTTATGACTTATACATAAAGATGCTCATTGAGTATTTTTCTGACCGTGTGATGGATGCGGACGATGAGAATCCACTTAATGTTCCAGAGAACTACACTAAATACGATTATCAAATGGATGCCGTAGTGGAGGGGTATCAGAAGCTTCTGCGCTATGATGGTTTCTTTCTTGCCGATGTTGTGGGCTTGGGTAAAACTGTTATCGCTACAATGATTGCCAAGAAGTTTTTGCAGGAGAATGGGCGCGACAACACCAAAATACTTGTGGTATATCCCCCGGCTGTGGAGCAGAACTGGAAAACCACTTTCAAAGATTTTGGCATTGACAAATATACCAAATTTATTACAAATGGCAGTTTGAACAAGGTTCTTGATGAGGATAACTATGACTATTGGAACGCTGACGAATACGATCTTGTCCTTGTGGACGAAGCGCACAAGTTCCGCTCTCACACTACAAACGCTTTCGAGCAGTTACAGGAAATCTGCAAGATGCCACGCATCAACCAAGGGCATATCAAGGGCTACAAAAAAAAGGTGATGCTCATTTCGGCAACCCCAATGAATAACTCACCAGCCGATATTTATAATGAAATCCTCCTTTTTCAAGACCCACGCCATTGTACCATAGATGGAGTAGCTAATCTTACGGCCTTTTTCAGTCCGCTCATCAAGGAGTTTAAGCGATTTCGTAATGAGCCTGAGTTTGATTTGACCAAATTCAAAAAACTGGCTGAGCAAGTGCGCGACCGCATCATAAAGCCTCTATCAGTTCGTCGTACACGTACCGACATCGAAAATGTACCACGCTACAACAAAGATGTGAATGGTTTTCCCAAAGTGGAACGCCCAATAGAAAGTCGCTATGAACTGAATGAGCATTTGGCAGACTTGTTTGAGAAAGCTATGCTCACGCTTACTAAAGACCTGAGTTATGCATGTTATCAAGCTATTGCTTATCTGAAACCTGAAGCCGCAAATGGCTTATATGACAATGCAGAAACCATTAGCCGCTCCTTGGCCGGAATCCGCAAGAATGGACTAGTGAAACGTCTAGAAAGCAGTTTCCATGCGTTCCAAGTTTCCATTGAGAACTTCAAGATTGCAAATCAGAATATGATTGACATGTTCAATAACGATAAGGTGTTCATTGCTCCAGATCTTGATATTAACAATTTGTTGGCAGCAGGATGGAGCGAGGAAGAAATAGAAGAGAAACTGAATGCCAAGGCACAGGACAACCCGAAGAATGCAAAGTTTACAGCAAATGATTTCCGTCCGGAGTTTATTGAGATGCTTCGAGCTGACCAAAAGATTCTTGAACAAATGTATATTGACTGGTCGGTTGTGACAGATGCGGATGATTCCAAATTTGCCAAATTTAATGAACTGCTGAAACACGAGTTATTCAGGGTAGAACGTAATCCAGAACAAAAACTTGTTGTGTTCTCAGAATCTATAAATACAGTAGAGTATCTTGCAAAACGTATAAACCGCAAAGACGTATTGGTTATCTCTGCTAAAAATCGTAGTAATCTCTTCAAAACCATTCGAGAGAACTTTGATGCCAACTTCAAGAACAAGCTCAACGACTACAATATCATACTTACCACAGACGTACTGGCAGAAGGCATCAACTTACACCGATCAAATGTAATCGTCAACTATGATACACCATGGAACTCTACACGGTTGATGCAGCGTATTGGACGTGTAAACCGTATTGGATCTGTATCGAAACACATTTATAACTATGTCTTCTATCCATCACGTCAGGGCAACAGAGAAATCAATCTTAATCAGATTGCCCTGAGCAAAATCCAGACATTTCACTCTACATTTGGAGAAGACAATCAGATTTATTCGCAGAACGAAGTGATAGACCGTAACCTGAGCAAGCTCTTTGACGAGGCGATGAAAGAGCAAAAGAAAGACCTTAACCAAGAGTTGCCTTATTATGAAGAGCTACGCACATTGTATAAGACCAATCGCCGTGAGTATAACCGAATAGCAAAGCTGTCACTTCGTAGCCGTACTGGTCGTGCGTCGCGGGCTGTTGATGGTGTTACGCTGTCTGGTGATACTCTCGTTTTTTTGAAAACCAACTTCCGTAAGGTGTTCTTCCTCGTATCAGAGAATGTGAAAGAACTTTCTGTGCTTGACGCATTGAAATACTTCAAGGCTACGCCTGAAGAGCTGGCTGTGGAACGCATAGAGCAACACCACAACCATGTTGAAAAAGCATTGCGCAAGTTCCACACTATACAAGAGGAAGAAATCAAAAATCAAGAATTTGGTCAAGATGATCCTTCAAGTCGTGGCGCACAGGTTAGTACCGCACTTAACCTGCTCTCTAATTTCATGCGTGAGATTGATGACAGCGAACTGTATCTGAAAGTCGCTCAACTGAAAACACTTGCAGAACGCGGAGTTATCACTTACATCTCCAAGCGTTTACAACGAATTCAGAAAGACCTACGCCGTGTTAGTGGCAAAGCACGCATGACACACGATGAGGCCTTGAACGAGATTATACAGATGGCAAATAAATATGCCCCATACTACATGGCAGAGGCAGAAATGCTGAAACAAATAGAATCGGAAGCCGAAATCATATTATCTGAATCATTTAAAGAAGCATAAATTATGAACTACAAGGAAGTAATTGAAGCAAAATACAGCCGTGAGGCATGGCAAGGATTGCTTTACGATATTTTTCACAACAAAGTGAAATTCTGGCGCACACCTACACCTATCCATGTGAGTAGCCGTTTGGCTAAGGAAGCTCTTAGTTTGGGAAACATTTCTCTATCAGATGGCGAGACAATTGCCGTCTATGAAGTAGAACTCAATGAGAAAGTTGATATAGAAAGGAACCGCCACGGCATCCGTGATATACTTACTACAGACTGGCGCAATATGGGCTATGCTGGTGCATTCGTTTTTGGCTACCGGAAAAACGAAAGTGTACTCCGCTTCTCATATGTAAGTGAGACATGGGGATTCAATAAACAAGGCGAATATGAAAAAGTATCTACTGACACTATGCGCTATACTTATCTGTTAGGTGAGGGACGCGGCTGTCGTACTGCTATAGACCAATTCTCCACGTTGAAGAATAGCAAACAGACGCTTGCCGACATTACTGAGGCATTCTCTGTTGAGGCACTAACTAAACAATTCTATGGAGAACTTTTCGACTGGTATCTTTGGGCTATTGACCCAGTTACAGGTGTCTCTTTCCCGAACAACACTTCCATTGAAGATGATGACCGAGAAGATATAGAAACAAAGATTATCCGCATGATAACTCGTATCATGTTCATTTGGTTTATCAAGCAGAAAAATCTTGTTCCAAATCGTTTGTTTGATCCTGAGTATATTCATACGATACTGAAAGATTTTGATGAAGAAAGCACTACCAATGGTAATTACTACAATGCTATTCTTCAAAATCTCTTCTTTGCAACGCTCAACCGTGCAATTGAGGATGAGGAGGGCAATAAACGCAAGTTTGCCACCGCATCTAAACGAGACATCAAAACACTCTATCGCTACGAAGAATTGTTCACTATTTCTGAGCAGCAAGTGATTGACATGTTCGCAGAAGTGCCGTTCCTAAACGGTGGTCTCTTTGAGTGCCTTGATAAGACAAAGACCATTGATGGTGTGGAACAAGCATACAACTATGATGGTTTTAGCCGTAACGACCGCACATTTGCAGATGGTCGCTATCGCTATCGTGCCATTGTTCCTAATACTTTGTTCTTTGATGAGAAACGAGGCCTCTTCTCTATTCTTAACAAGTACAACTTCACCATTGAGGAGAACACGCCCGAGGAACAACAAGTTGCACTTGACCCTGAACTATTGGGTAAAGTATTTGAAAATCTGCTCGGTGCATACAATCCTGAGACAAAGGAAACCGCTCGCAATCAAAGTGGCTCTTTCTATACACCTCGTGAGATTGTAAAGTACATGGTCGATGAAAGTCTGATTGCATATTTGGGCGAATCAGACTTCAACCGCTCACTGTTTGCTCCTAACTTCAAATACGAAGTAGCTCATGTGGAAGAGTATAAATCAATTGCTGAAAAGTTGAAAGCTGTCAAAGTGCTTGACCCAGCTTGTGGCTCAGGTGCATTTCCAATGGGATTGCTCAACCGTATGGCAGAGGTACTTCAGCGCATCGAGCTTAATACAAACGTGTATGAACAGAAACTGGCTATTATTGAGAACTGTCTCTACGGTAGTGATATTCAGAGTATAGCTGCACAGATTACCAAGTTGCGCTTCTTTATTTCACTTATCGTAGATTGTGAGCGTGATGCCTCCAAACCAAACTTTGGAATACCTACATTGCCAAACCTTGAAACCAAGTTTGTCGCCGCCAACTCTCTCATTGCTAAGAAAAAGCAAGATAGACAACGTAATCTTTTTGAAAATCCGGAGATCGAACCTACTAAGGAAGAGCTTGCAAAGGTGCGCCATGAGCACTTCATGGCAAAATCAGCTTCCGCCAAGCGTCGACTGCGTGAGAAAGACCAGGAACTACGCGAGAAGTTGGCAAAGCTCTTGGCAGATGACAATAATTTTGCACCAGAAGATGCAATACAACTTGCCGCATGGAATCCTTACGACCAGAATGCAGTGAGCAAGTTCTTTGACCCAGAATGGATGTTTGGAGTCACAGATGGTTTTGATATAGTAATAGGTAATCCACCATACTTAAGAATTCAAGAACTGCGAAAATTTAATAATGATTTAGCAGATTATTTATCTGATAATTATAAATCTGCAGTGGGTTCTTTCGATTTATATGTAACATTTGTAGAACGCGGACTACAACTTGTAAAGCCTAAGGGAGTTATGTACTATATTATGCCAGTAAAATGGACAAATTCTTCTTTTGGAAAAGGTTTGAGAAGTATTTTATGTGAAAAATCTTTTATTTCTTCTATCATAAACTTCGAAGCTTATCAGGTATTTGAAGCATCTACTTATACGGGAATACATTGCTTTAAGCAATCTAAGTCTTTGGCGTATTTGGAGCTTGATAGGGATATGAAGAATAATCAAGAATTACAAAATTATCTAAGTTCTATTACTTATAATGATTTTGTAAATATAAACATAAATACTTCAGAGGCATGGGTATTAACCAACAAAAAGGTAAATACTGTGCTTGAAAAGCTTAACAAATGTCCATATCGTTTGAGTGATGTATTTGATAAAATTTTTCAAGGAATCGCAACGAGTAAAGATGATGTTTATTTTCTGTACGATTGTCGAGTAATCAACCCATTTGAAATAGAAGGCTATTCAAAATATTTAAAGAAGAATGTTGTGATAGAGAATGGCCTAGTAAAACCTTTATTGAAGGGTGAAGATGTGCATAGATATGAGCCTCTTTCTTCTGACAGATTTGTTATTTTTCCTTATGATTTATCTAATGACAAAGCCAAACTTTTTTCAGAACAACAAATTGCGACTTTATTTCCTAAAGGGTATCTTTATCTAAAAGAGTGCGAAGACGAACTGCGTGGCAGAGAAAAAGGGAGGTTAAAAAATGACATACTTTGGTACAGATATATATATCCCGAAAAATTTAACATTATTCGCAAAGGAAAAACTTGTTGCTCCAGAGATTTCTTATGGTGGTAATTTTTCGTATGATTTAAATGGTCAATATTATAGTACAACCACCATTTACGGATATATTAAGAAAGAGGACATCAGTATAAGTTATGAGACATTATTAGCGATAATGAATTCTCGTTTATGTTGGTGGTTCCTAAAAAATCACAGGTACAGTTCTTGCAAATGGTTACTATAGATATAAACCTGCATATTTAAAACCCATGCCAATTCCCAATGTATCCATAGAAACAGATTCAGCTATTAGGACAATGATTAAGAATTTATTGGTGTTAAAAGATGAAAAGGAGAAAAAAAGTAGTAGCAGATAAAATTGAACAAGAAGTCTTTAGTCTGTACGGATTAAACAAAGATGAAATATCAATAGTAATATTATGATGTAAGTCACGTAGCCTATTATATTCAATAAGCTACGTGACTTTAATTATCGGGTTGCATATAAATTAACTGTTTTTACATCTTCACTTGACAAGCCATATAATTGGTAAATGATTTTGTCTATATCTTTGATATAACTAGCAATTTCGTCCTTTGTAAGTTCATATTTACAATGTAAAATATCATCAACTATATTTTCTACCATGGAGACTTGTCTCATGTCAATGGCTTCATAATTTGGAACAGGAAATGGAGAAACATAGTTTGTCTTAAATGTATAATATCCACCTCTTAAAACATATCCTGTATTCTGTATCAAAAAACCCAAAAAAGATTTGAGTTTAGGAGTCCAAGGAGAAATTTGTAACTATATAAGCAATTCGCCTTTTTAATATAACCATATAATTTTAGTTGTACTATAATATTGACCGTTTGAATCAAACATAAAATTCCCTCCAAAAGATATTTCTGGAGCTAGCAATTTGGGTATTCCTCCATAGTTTATACCTTGCCCTCTACCAAACATAAACCATTTGTCATTATTAAACCTCCATTACAATATTACAATTTCCATTTAAATATGAATATAGTAAATTTCTACTAATGCCAAGTTGTTTTGCAATGTCTGTTTTGCACATACCTTCTTTTAGCATGTTATTGATTATTGATTCTTTTCCGCTAAGTTTATATTTTTATTTTTGCTTCCTTTTGGACGACCAAGAACAACACCCTCTGCTTTCTTTCTTGCCAACGCTTCTTTTGTACGTTGGCTTATGAGATTACGTTCTATCTCTGCTGACAGACCAAACGCAAATGCTAACACTTTGCTCTGAATATCATCGCCTAAACGGTAGTTGTCCTTGATAGTCCATACGCGGCACTCCTTTGTCATACAGATATTAAGTATCTCCATTATCATAAAGAGGTTGCGTCCCAATCGTGAAAGTTCAGCACAAATGATTAGATCATCTCCCTGTACCTTGTTAAGTAATTTGCCTAACTGACGCTTGTCGTATGCCTTAGTACCACTGATGGTTTCCTCAATCCAACCATCAATCTTAATTTTTTCTCGCTCGCAGAAATTGTTTATTTCAAAGCGTTGGTTCTCTACTGTCTGCTTATCGCTGCTTACTCGAATGTATCCGTAAATCATTGTTGTTATTTATTTAGTTATATAATTTAAAATTGTCTCATTGAATAAAGCGGATATTCAGCTAATGAAGTTAGCCCCTGTTATTATAGTAAAGGTGCGAGATTTCTTCCTGTTAATTTGTGATTTAACTTGCTGGTAATTTGCAGACAAACATAAAAGCCATCAAAAAATTTTCCAATAATGGGACGGAAATGCCGCCCCATTTATACTACATTGCACGTGATTTTCATGTAGCACAATATACGACCAGTCCTAATCCCAATGTATAAACGAGCAAGAATATCACCAAGACCTTCATCCAAAAGTCCGAGTACCATACACCCTCATTCCGTCTGAGGATTTTGCGCATATTGGATTCATGCTCGGTGATAAGTTTCGTTTGTTCGACTTGATGATTTTTCAACACTGAAGTCCAACTTTCTATAGAATGGTCTATGAGTTGCCTAAGTTCGGCAAGCTGTTCAGGAGTGATGGTCGCCTTGAAGTTTGTGTTTCGTTCTGCTTTCACGATGGCATTACAGATGCCATTGACAATATTATCGCAACTGCCAGCTGCCGCTTTGAGCGCACCCTCAATGCGGCATTCGGCAGCAATTGCCTTCTCCAAATCCTCATTGAACTTTATCAGCGTTTCCTTTGCCTCTCTTATTTCTATGAGAAGTTTATCAATTTCTTGTTTTTCTGACTCAACTTGTTGGTTCATTTCGACGTTCTCCAACATGTCATTGACATTTATAGGCGAAATACCCCTTGATCTTCCTATGCCCATTTCCTTATATTGATAGTAAGTGAATTATCTGTGAAGTCTTCTCCTGCGCTTGCACATTTGATTTGCCATTCTTGCGCAACGGCGTGCCCATTCAAGTTCATCTTCATCTTTATCTCGTCCCCAGCCTCCTGTGTCAGAACCGCCACCGCCACTTGAAGCAACTATGCTTGTGGCTGCATCCAAATACCCAGCAAAGAGTAATAGAGCCGTGTGTTGTATCTCTTCAATCTTAGCCAACGGCTGAGCTTCCTCCAAAGAACACTCCTGTCTGATGATATTGTCAGTGGCTTCGGATATATCCACATGGTAGCTGTGATATTCGTCTGTTGCTATATCATAGTGCTTTAAAACAGGCTGTGGAGCCATCTTGGGTTGTATAACAAAATCAGTGTTGGCTGTCCGTGTTTGTTGGGGAATAGAATTTGTCGACTCAGACTTCCGTTCCTGAAGATGCAGTTTTGCCCAAGTAGTCTCTATTTTTGAAGGGGTCAGATTTCTCCCGATACCCAACACAGATGATTTATAATTTGAGTTACCCCGTTTGACTGAATAACCATAAACTTTTCCTTTATCATTTTCTTGTATGTGTACTTTGTAACCCCGTTTTGTCAGTTCCATTTCATATTGTCGCCAACTGAACTTATCCATTGCACGAAGTATCTCCATACAACAATTTGTAATCTCCTGCCTGTGCCGTATTCCGATTTCTTCGGACTGCACCCATCCTCGTTTTTCGTTGATGATATTCGCAGCTATGACTGCCCTTTCGCCAATCTTATGACTATCATTGATTTTCCCGTCCATGTCTACACGGTTGGCATCAATGTGCAGGTGGAGAATGCCACTTTTGGAATCACGATGCAGGGCGACTATGTATTGCGAGCCTTTGAGGTTGACCTGCTTTGAAGAAGTCCGTTTGGTCTTGCCGGAGAGATCAATGGCATCAAACACGCGGATGAACTCATCTGCCAAACGTACCCAATCGTCCATAGACCACCCACGGCTTTCTTCTTCGGCTGGGGATAGTTCAATTCTTATCACGTTTCTGCCAAGAGGTCTGCCCTTGTTGATTTTCTCGGCAAACATCTTCTGCACGAGCATCATCCGACCGTACATTGCTTCTGGTGAGATATCATCAGGCAACAGATTGGCTTTGACTATATCCGCTCTGTCTTTATTGACGGAATACCTTATGGCATTTGCGCCATGCGGTATGGTACTGGCTTTTGCTATCATAATGGGTAAGGAAATTTATTCGGTAAGATAATTCTCTATCTGGCTCCAGCGGTTGATTAGTTGCGTAGCAGCTCTCATCCATTGTTCCACAAACCGGGTATCGCTGAAATACATTGCACGTTTATCCGCTTGAATGGACTTTACTGCTGCCGCAATACGGATAAGGTCGCCCCTTGCATCCGTCAGGCTGCATAAGGCTTCTACCTCACGCTCAGACAGCCGTTGCCGTGGGTGCTGCCCTAAAGTAGTGCGGCGCACATAGTTGCTCATGGACAAACCGCAGGTCTTGGCAAGTTCTGCCGCCTTTGCATATTCCTGTTCCGTAACTCTGGCTTCAAGCCGCAGGGTGCGTCTGATAACTTTCTTGTCGTTTTCATCATCAACTTCGTTGTCGGTATTCTTTTTCTTCTTCATGTTTTGTTATGTTATGGGTGAGACATCAATCTAAAAAGGGACAGCACGGTGGGAGCTTGCGACTGCCGGAATACGCCTATGTAGTACGGATGAGCGTTGCGAATTTGTGCGACATAGGAACTTCTTGCAAGACCACACACAAAAACATCGGCATCACCGCCATATCCAATATGACTAAATCTGACTATCTGCCGAAATATCCTCATTAAATTCTTCCCCTGCCGTAGGCTGTGGAGGAGCCGAATTGGTAGGAACAGAAGAAAATGGAGATAGCAGTTCGCCTTCATCTGATATAACAGGCATTTTGCCTACGAAGGAAAAACTGCATCAGAAACGTAGGTTTCATTCATTACTTCTGTCTGCCTACATTCATTCGAGTTAGGTAGGTTTTCCTCCATACGGCTATCCGAATCCTCCTGCGGAGTCATTGATAAAACGGGCACCATATCATCGGATAATGCGTAAGCATCCTCTCCTTCCTCTTGCCGGTCTTTTATTCGGACATAGAAAGGATTGTCTATACGATTGCCATTTTCCATCCATGCCGATATACATTTCAGGGTGTGAACGCTTGTTCGGTTGCTCTGCGTGGATGCGACAATTCCCAACTGGTTCATCTTGTCAAGTACGCGGGATATGGTCTTTTTGTCATAGCCTAACTTGCAGGACAAATCCACTTCCGAAAGGATGGCTTGCCCCACTTGTAAGGTTGTGGAAAATCCTTTTATGGCATAATCGTTTTCTTCCAACACAGCCGCTTCAATAAGTCGGTGCAATATCTTCATGCGGTCAATACCGTATTTGCTTCCTGCCAGATATGCAAGCTGTTCTGACGAAAGCACTATACAATAATTCAAGTCTGTTTTCATCGTCTGTCTATTTTGAAGATGTTTTACAATTGGTGCAGCCAAAAGAGAAAGTCAGCGGTGCATACCGCAACCTTTTTCCGGCATATAATACTCCTTGTCGTATGCTATGTGGTCAAGCACGTTTTGCAGCCTGTCCAGCTGTTGGCTATCCAATACACGGATGGCAGCAATGGTAATGTTTTGTGAAGCGATACGGCGGTGTTCACAGTTCCGTTCCGACATACTTCCGTTCCCGTCGGCATGAACACTTCGCAGGTAATCGTTTACCGCCTTAGTCTGTTCTTTACTTGGAAAGGTGGAAGGGTAACGGTCTTGAACATACGTAACCATGTGGCTGACCGCATTTGCCAGCAAAGGGTCACATTCTTGTAGCTGTTTGATAAGTTCTTTTTTCTTCATATTGTTGGTTTATATTGTCCCGTGTCCCAAGCGTTTTTTATAACTTTCTATTTTGCTTACTTCCTGTTTTTATTCTTTTTTGAGGGCAAAAGGGACAAGGGGACATTAGTTTTTTCTTTTCCCTTATTTTGAAATTAGAATGGTAATTCCTGTTCACTTGGCAATGTCGCACATGACTCTTCACTTAGAGCGTCCACCCTCACCCATGGGTATTTTGTCCGTCCCGTCTTATCGCAGTAGGCTGGATGTAGCCCCTTGACCTTCTCCTGTTCACTTCGCTTCCAGTTCGGAATCATGGACATCAGGCGGTTGATGTATTGCGAAGTGTATTTGGACGAATTTCTTCTGACCAAATCATTGGGCAGTTCCTCTATAATTTGCCGGGCACAAACCATGTTGAGTGAGGTCATTGTGGAATTTGGCTCTGAGTATGCTCCTTTCTGATAAGCCAGTCGTGTCGGAATCATCCAGCTTGCATATTGAATGGGAACCTCACGTTCCAGATACATTTCTATGTCCTCCATGATTGGGTCAACAAGAATGTTGGAATGTTGCATCTGCACCTCGTTGGCCTCATTCTCCATATCCGGTGACAAGTAGAGTTTCATTCCTTGTCGATAATAGGCGTATGCCTCTGCCCAAAGCTGAGGAACGGAACACTGTAGTTTATCCAGCCAATCCGACACATGACCATTGCCTTTGACCGGGATAATCCACCATCGGCGGTTTCCATTGTCTCCTTGCAGGAAGTTTGCCTCATTGGTGGTAGCCGCAAAAACATTATGTCGCATGAACTCTACCACCTTATGCCCATAAGCCGGACGCATATAATCACTGCAACGGCTTAGAAAAGCCTTGGCTGCTTCCGCATCATTCGCACGTTTCAAGCCGTTCAACTCACTGATTTCAATAATCCAGCCATTGGTTATGGTTTCCACTTTCTCCTTGTCACCACTGGCAAAAGAGAATGAATCGTTGAACCATCTCCCACTGATGGCTTTGAAAAAAGGTGCTTTTCCCGATACCTTGGGGACCGGGCAAGGTCAGTACGTTGTCAAACTTGCAACCAGGATTGAATACTCTGGTTACAGCCGCCACAAACCAAAGTTTTGTTTGTTCCCTGACAAGTGGGTTGTCCTCTGCTCCGAGATAATCTATAATGGTTGTGCCTATACGAGATTGCCCGTCCCATGCTTCTTGGGTGATAAATTCCTGCACAGGATTGAAACTCCGTTCAGAGGAAGTGGTCTTCAGCATTTCAAACACCTTGTTCTGTGTCAGGCGTATTCTGTATGTTCTTTCCAAGTAGTCTTGTATCTTTCCTGCCGACTCTTCATCAATTTTGTTACCATTGACATTGCGGAACAAAGGGCAGAAACACACATCGTCCTGACAGAAGGTATCGTACCTTATCTGACTAAGATTCTCATCCAGTGTGAAAATAAGCCGGAGATTACTGATGGAACGAACCGGATTTCCGTAACTGTCTGTTGCCAGATTCTTTTTCCAATTCTCTTCCATACCGCTATTCTTTGATATGGATGCCACCTGCTTCCTTTGCCAAAGACAGTGCAAGGTCTGCATCCACTACGATTTTTCGTCCTATCTGTGTGATAGCCTTGTCTATGATACCGCTTTTCTTAATGCGGTTTGCCGTGGGTACACTGCATCCGAACACACGGGCGATTCCTTCTATGCCATAGTAGTTGCCTTTGGATGCCACTTGGGGAGTGGCCGCTTCTGTACTCTCCACACTTTTGGTGATGAGAAAGCAAAGCTCCTCACCCGTCATCATGGCGATGGGCTTTTGGAGTAGTTGGGTAAAATTGAGTTTTTCTTCCATACCTTTACTTGTTTGGTGATTAAATACTTTAAGCCTCGGCTCAACTCTGTGAAACCGATTTCGCAAGCAAAGGTAGTGTATGAAACTCTGTGTGTTGGTCGGTTTATTTATACCTTAATTTTACCGACCGAATTACAACAGATGTTTGCTGTAAAAAACGGATAGCTGGATTTCCCAACTACCCGTTATTGGCAAAATAGTCCGTCCAACGGTCTATTATCCGTTTTGCTTTGGTGTAACTGCTTCCTCTTTGGGGTGAGTTCAAAGTAAGTTCCTTGATTTCCCCGTATCGCTTTTGCGGTATATCGTGCCCATAATGCCGTTGAGAGAACTGTTCTATGGCACGGTGGAATGTCATGTATCTTGTGGACGCTTTTATCTTGCCAGACTTTACCAATGATTGCAACAGATAGGCAAGACTTATGTCCTCTGTATTTTCTTCAAGAAACAAACGGATACCCTGCTTGATACGTTCCTTGCCGCCCCAAAGAATATCATCCAATGATTGTATCACCTTTCTATTGCCTCGCCTGCCTTTTACTTTTCGTAAGGCAAACATCACCTCCTTCCAGATTTCCGGGGTACAGTCTTCTATAGTATCTTCCCAGTCTGCTTTGGTTTCTGCGCCCATCTCTATACTTCTATTGGCAAGCATGGTAACACATGATTTCGCCAAAAGTATATCGCCATGGTCAACCTCTTCACTGTTTAACAAACGGTTGAATAACTTGGTCATACGTAAAAGGCCGTGGTCAAATACCACGAAATAATACATACAATAAGCCAAATCCTTTTTCTTTTCCATTACACGGTCATACAGGTTAGCCATGAACCCACCAATGAATACTGCATGAGAGAGGAAAACAATTTGAGAGATATAGGTCAGAAACTGATAAACCATTTTCTTTTTCAACTTACTTAACAGAAAACAACCTTTGCTGTTTCTCATAAGCAAATCTAACTGTTCAGTCAAATAGGTTCTCATTTCCAATGGCAGATGGTTCCAAATTTCGATAGACGTTTCAGAATGAACCATCAACAGCCCGGACTTTGGAGAAGTAAGAAGTTCTACCATACCTGTTTTCACATTGATGCCTATCCACAAACGCTTGTTGGTTATACATCTGGCGATGGTCTCGGTATATTGGCCAGCCCATTGTTGGTTTGCAATGTCTGACACATCCTTGACGTTCACAAAATCAGAGAGCCAGTTATACATCATCAAGGCTTCGGGTGGAACGCAGTCACGCATCATCAGATACATATCCATTAAAACAGACATATTACCTTTAGCCACAGCATCCATGCGCTTACAAAAATCAGCATACACTTTCTTGTTATCCGATTTCCATGCACGGATAGCCATATCAGCCGCATCCTTCCTCTTGGAATAGGATTTTATCCTTTCTATGAAGTTTGTCATTGCATTACTAATAAAAGTTATTTGAATAGTTTAAGCAGTTCTTCTGTGGACATACTTGCCAACTTCGCCAATAACACATCCCTTTCAGAGGAATCCTCCAAGTTTAGTAGTTTTGAATTGTTCTGCATCTGTATATCAAGAGGATAATACTCAATATAGATTTGAGTGATAGCATGATCAGAAGTTGAATGCCCCATGCTTTCAGAGATATAATCCATATCCACTCCGGCATTATGCAGATTAGTAGCAAACGAGTGTCGGCACCATGTGCCGGACGGACAGATGGACTTATCCCAATTCAATGCCTCATGGCAAATCTTAATGACGCGGTCTTTCACGTTTGAGTTCTCTTGCATGGTGTATTTGCGGCGTAACTCTTCCGTTTCCGCTCCTTTTAATATATCGGGGAACACAAAACTATCCCGAGTCGGAGGTGCAGCTATCTCATCCAAGATATATCGTAAGGGAGGGATGATAGGGACTATTACCTCTGAACCGTCAGCACTCCGTCGGGATGTTTTCTTTCGATTGAAGCGGAAAGCCTTGCCATTTGTCTGATAATAATAACTATTATAGGTCAAGCGACCAGCATCAGCCATATTGAAACCGTTGCAAAGGTATTGGGCAAGAAATAATCCCAATGAATAATGCGCACGTTGCATATATTCTTCCGACCAATGTTCTGGGTATTTCTTTGAAACGAAAAGGTTGTATAGTTCCGTCATCTGATTCACGTTCAGGAAATTCTGTTTGCGCTTTGCACTCTTGGGAATGCTCACAAGCCCTTTCTCTTTTTTGTTGGAAAAAGGATAGGGCACATCTTTGAGGTAGCCTTCATGTACACACCTGTTCCATACGGCACGGCAACAACGCAAATAGATACCGGCCGTAGTGTCGCTGATTTTTCCGACAATCGCACCATTTTCGTCTTTTACCCCATTGTGCATACCATCCTTCCACTTCTGAAGTTCTGCCGCACAGATGCAGAAGCCTTTAATTGCATTTTCTCCAAGAATCTTTCTGAATGATTTGAGAGAACACTCATAACTCTCTGCCGTAGTGAAACGTGCTCCTTCATCTTCTGTACGCAATTCGTGAATGACTTGCTCCCATATACTAATAAAGGATTGTGATTGGGTTGTGTCCTCTTTGGATAGCACCACTTCTTCACCCATGATACATTGACGTACCATCTCAAATGTCAGGATGCCGCCTTTGTTCAGATTAATCAAGATTTCTTTGTACTTAGGGGCAATGGTATCTTTCCACTCCTTCTGAAATTTGTAGTTCTCGCTTTTACATTTCGTCGCATTGCAGATGTCCGAGAACTTTTTCTCAGTAAAAGAACTTCCAACTGTAAAGTAGAAGAACTTGCGGTCTATCGTGAAACGTAGGGATAAAGGGAACTCATACGCATTTTTCCTGCGGGTACGTGCATCCAACACGATAGAGACAGAACAGTTACGCTCTTTGAAAAGTGGCAATGACTTGGTTAATTTTTCCATTGCATTCATTGTTTATGTTCAACATAACCTCTGAATACAGCCGCTTTGCAATGTGAGGCGTACATATACAAAACGCTGCATATAACCACTGAGCCTCTATCCTTTGACGGATAAAAACATTGTCGTTATATGCAGCGGTGCAATCTCGTTGTCTTCTGTCGCTGACTGGTAACCGGGCTTCTGCTAATCGGTCTCAACCCCTGAAGCAACTCTCACGTATTGTTTGAAATAGAGTATCTTCCGACTAATACTCCCTCTACGCTTCGATTCATCGGAATGGGATGACCCTCCCACGATGGTTAGGCAAACTCACTTTTCCTTTTTGGGGAAAGAGCACCCGTTGATCATGGCTTGCCATAAATGCATTGCATTTGCAAAGTTATAACATTATTCTGTAAATCAATATATAAATGGAAGACATTTGAGTTTATTTGACTGTAAAGTGTCGTCACACTAACAAAACTTCGGGTAAAGATGCTACAGGATTGCATGGAGCATCATAGAAATTCTATGTGTAAAATACGGTCAACTCAAACAGTTTGTTTACGCATTGTTTACGCAAGGCAAGAAAAAAGGAGTTACGAGATTCGTAACTCCTTGATTTTGAAAGTGGACCAGCCTGGGCTTGAACCAGGGACCTCCAGATTATGAGTCTGTTGCTCTAACCAACTGAGCTACAAGTCCGTGCCACAATTTCCTGTTAGCAGGTGCAAAAGTAGTATATTCCCTTGAAACTTGCAAGATTTATCGCCCAAATTTTGATAAAAAGATTTAATTCCCTTATTCGTAAGGATATAAATTGTATTTTTGTGCACCATTAATTAATTTTGCTAAGCCGTATGGCACAAAAAAAACAGGAAACAGCCCTAACAGGGCTTTCGGACAAAGAAGTCCTTATCAGTAGAGAGAAGTATGGGAATAACCTCTTGACACCTCCCAAACGTCCTTCCATGTGGAAACTTTATCTGGAAAAGTTCCGCGACCCGGTTATACGTATTCTTTTAGTCGCAGCATTCTTTTCCTTAGTGATTGCCATTATTGAAAATGAGTATGCGGAAACAATCGGCATTTTCTTTGCTATTTTTCTGGCAACCGGTATCGGATTCTACTTTGAATACGATGCGAATAAGAAGTTTGACTTACTGAACGCTGTAGGCGAAGAAACACCAGTTACAGTAATCAGAAATGGGAAAGTACGGGAAATTCCCCGTAAGGAGATTGTAGTAGGTGATATCGTAGTTCTGAATACCGGTGAGGAGATTCCTGCCGACGGAATCTTGCTGGAAGCTATTTCCCTGCAAGTGAATGAATCCAACTTGACAGGAGAATTAATGGTCAATAAAACCATCCATGAAGAACTATTTGATGAAGAAGCCACTTATCCCAGCAATGAAGTGATGCGTGGCACCACAGTGGTTGACGGACATGGAATAATGAAGGTAGAACGTGTGGGTGATTCCACCGAAATAGGTAAGGTAGCACGTCAGGCCACCGAACAAAGTGAAGAAGAGACTCCATTGAATATCCAATTGACAAAATTGGCGGGTTTCATCGGAAAAATAGGTTTTACTATTGCCACACTTACCTTTATCGTTTTCACAGCTAAAGACCTTTACTCCTACCTCAGCGTAAATGAAATAACAGACTGGCATGGGTGGATAGCAATAGCCCGCATTGTATTGAAATATTTCATGATGGCTGTCACTTTAATTGTAGTAGCCGTTCCTGAAGGCTTACCGATGAGTGTCACCTTAAGTCTTGCACTAAATATGCGCCGTATGCTGAAAACCAATAATCTGGTACGTAAAATGCATGCTTGTGAAACAATGGGGGCCATTACTGTGATCTGCACCGACAAAACAGGTACATTGACACAAAACCTGATGCAGGTACATGAAGCGAAACTTGATGCCACCAAAGCAGATTTAATAGCTGAAGGGATCAGTGCCAACTCCACAGCTTTCCTTGAAGAAACAGGAGAAAACAAGAAACCATCCGGAGTAGGTAATCCTACTGAAATAGCCTTATTGCTTTGGCTGAATGAACAGGGCAAGAACTATTTGGAATTACGTGAAAATGCAAAAGTTATCAATCAACTTACTTTCTCTACAGAACGTAAGTATATGGCTACATTAGTAGATTCACCTATCCAGCAGAAAAAGGTACTCTATATAAAAGGAGCTCCCGAAATTGTGATGAGAAAATGCAACCTCTCTTCCGAGGAACAGGCTCATTACAATGCCGATCTGCTGGCCTATCAGAACAAGGCAATGCGTACTTTAGGATTAGCTTATAAATTTATCCCCGAAGACTTCGGTAACGATTGTGCCGAACTAGTCAATGAAGGGAATATGATTTTCCTAGGTATCGTAGCTATCAGCGACCCTATTCGTCCGGATGTACCGGAAGCCGTACAGAAATGTCAGTCGGCAGGTATCGGTGTGAAAATTGTTACAGGCGACACTCCGGGAACAGCTACCGAAATTGCCCGCCAAATAGGGCTATGGAAACCTGAAGATACAGACCGGAACCGCATAACAGGGGTAGAGTTTGCTGCATTAAGCGATGAAGAAGCTCTGGACCGCGTACTTGACTTGAAAGTAATGAGTCGTGCGCGTCCTATGGACAAGCAACGTCTGGTCCAACTGTTACAGCAAAAAGGAGCCGTAGTAGCAGTAACCGGAGACGGAACAAACGATGCTCCTGCACTGAATCACGCTCAAGTAGGTCTTTCTATGGGAACCGGTACGTCAGTAGCCAAGGAAGCAAGTGACATAACCCTATTGGATGACTCGTTCCACAGTATTGCTACCGCAGTAATGTGGGGACGCTCTCTTTACAAAAACATTCAGCGTTTCATCGTATTCCAGCTGACTATCAACGTAGTCGCATTAGCCAGTGTTTTATTAGGGGCTTTCTTTGGTACAGAACTACCACTAACCGTAACACAAATGCTTTGGGTAAATCTTATTATGGACACTTTTGCCGCCATGGCCTTAGCATCTATTCCCCCCAGTGCAGACGTCATGAATGAAAAGCCACGCAAGACCGATGATTTCATCATCACCAAAGCCATGCGTAAAAATATACTAGGTGTAGGCTTCTGCTTCCTTGCCATACTGATGACATTAATTGTCATTATCAAACAGATGCCAGCAGATTTAGTAGGACAAGCTTTGACGCAATTCTTCACGATCTTCGTGATGCTGCAATTCTGGAATCTATTTAATGCCAGTGTTTTCGGAACCAACCATTCTGTATTCAAGGATTCCCGTCATGCATTAGGCATGCTAAGTGTGGCTATCATTATTTTAGTCGGACAAATTCTGATTGTCGAGTTCGGAGGTAAAGTGTTCCGTACCGAACCTATGAATTTCATGACTTGGGTTTATATTATCGCAGGAACGTCATTCGTATTGTGGATTGGTGAAATCTACCGTTGGATAAAACGAATACAGAAAAAAGACTAAGAAAGAGAATAAAGCACATAAAGAGTTATGGACAGTAAGATTAAAAATGTCGTTTTTGATTTAGGAGGAGTATTAATAAATCTGGATTTTGACAATTGCTTGAATGCTTTTCGTAAAGCAGGATTTCGAGATATAGAGAAACAGGCATGCCAGTTCAGGGGAAAAGGTTTCTTTTCCCAATTTGAATTGGGTGAAATCAGCCCGGAAGAATTCCGGAAAGCCATTCGTAAGGAGGTCAGCGAAGCCCTGTCCGACCATGAAATTGATGATATGTGGAACCTGATGCTACTTGATATTCCTCGTGAAAAGCTGGACTTATTGCTAAAGTTACGCGAACATTATATGGTTTACCTGCTTAGTAATACCAACCGGATACATTGGGATTATGCCTGTGAGCAAATGTTCTGTTATCGGGGATTCCGGGTAAATGACATTTTTTGAAGATACTTTTTCTGTCTTTTGAAATGCACAAGGCCAAACCGGAAAAAGACATTTATGAGCAAATGATGAAAGAAGCAAACATCTTGCCCGAAGAAACGTTTTTTATAGATGACTCGGCAATCAATTGCCAGGCAGCAATATCGCTTGGCATACAGTCCTATCATTACCATATTGGAGAAGATTTAAGTTCACTTTTTGAATAATGAAAATAATATCAGATATAAACCATCAAACATTGCCTCCTTCAGTTGCCACTATCGGCTTCTTCGATGGAGTGCATCGCGGACACCGCTTTCTTATTAATCAAGTAAAAGAGGTCGCTGCCAAGGATGGGTTATATTCTGCATTGATCACTTTTCCTGTACATCCCAGACAAGTGATACAAACCGCTTATCGTCCGCAATTACTTTCTTCACCAACAGAGAAACTCGAATTATTGGAAACGATGCAAGTAGATTACTGCTTTCTTCTCCCTTTTACACAGGAACTTTCACTGTTTTCGGCTCGAGAGTTTATGCAGTTGCTACGTAACAAGTTCAATATCCATACATTAGTTATAGGCTACGACCATCGTTTCGGTCACAACCGCAGTGAAAATTTTGAAGATTATTGCCGTTATGGTGAGGAACTGAACATATATATAGTACGCGCGCGAGCTTACACAGACAAAGAGGGAAAAATCAGCTCTTCAGTCATCCGCCAACTATTAAAAGAAGGTAAAGTAAGTCAGGCTGCCAAATTCCTGGGGTATAACTACTATCTGGATGGAACAGTGGTAGATGGCTACAAAGTAGGCAGAAAAATAGGATTCCCTACAGCTAACCTGCAAGTGGATTGTAGCGACAAGTTAATTCCCTCGGAAGGAGTTTATGCAGTATATGTATATGTGGAAGGAAAAAAATGGGCAGGAATGTTGAACATAGGACACCGCCCTACTATCAATAACGGCAACAATTTAAGTATTGAAGTGAACATCCTCAATTTTTCGGAGAATATCTACCACAAAGAAATGCGCATTGAGTTCGTAAAGTATCTTCGCCCTGAAGAAAAATATGACACTATAGATGCACTCATTGCCCAAATGCATAAAGACCGGGAAAAAACGGCCAAAATTCTTCTCTAAATACAAGGGAGCATTGTACAGCCTTCCCCTTTTCAAACTACTCTTTCTACACATCTTCGTTTACAGTCAGTTTTGCCTGCTCGAAAACAGTTCATTCTATGTAATTCGGGCAGACAAAATCGCCCCTGCCAGTGAACGCAAACGCTATCGGAAGAATTAATTCACCGATACCAGTCACTTCTTGCATAAAATCTGTTTCTTCATACACTTCCATCCTATAAAGCACGAAAAAACGATATATTTTTATCGTTTTTCGATAATTTTTTTTCGTTTTTCTTTTGTAGTATCAAAATAAGATATACATTTGCATATCGATAAACGATAAATGAATATCGAGAAACAAGAAAGAATAAACACAAACATTAAAACACGAAGTAAAAATGAAAAAGTCAGTATTAAAATCAGTTTTAGCAGCAATTGCAGTAGTAATGATGAGTTGTACAACAACAGCAAACGCACAAACAGGAAACACAAAGTACATCTACGGTCAGAATGACACAAACACAACCGTGTACACACTGAATGAAGACGGCAAAACATTGACACGCAAACTGAAGTATGAGTACAAACACGATGAAAATGGTCAGGTAATTGAGAAAAAAGCTTATCGCTGGGATGCTTACCGGGAACTGTGGAAGCCGGCCTATCTGCTTACCGTAACTCCCGGAGTCTATGAAATCAAACTCAACTACGCTGAATGGAACGCCAAAGAGAGCACTTTCAACCATAACAAACAAGAAAGTATTTACCGTGAAGGCAACAACGCAAACTTGTTGGCCGACACACAAAACAAAAAGTAATGGAAACTTTGAATGAAACACAAACCAAAAATAAGAATGCGACCAGCCTGTGGCAAACCATAGGAATGTACATAGGAATGATGGTCGGATTTTTATATCCGCAAATAGGATTAGGCTTGGGTATGCTTTTGGGAATAGCTTTGGGAAGACTGGTCCTGAGCAAGATTCCTGTCAACACCCCACTGGCCCAAAGAGCACAACAAAAAAGCGCAATTATCCTTATTTTAGCATTTCTTATCCTATTCATGAACCATTGGTACGTTCCATGCAAACATGCCATTGCTCACTTGATGAACTAAAAACAAATCAACCAAATTTAAAAGACAACCAGATGAAAACAACCATGATTTTGATCGCACCAAGGAGAAACCCAAGGATGCTTACTTAAAGAAACAGATACCCTCAGGACGGATGCGGAAGTCCGTCCTACCCCTTAATTCAAATCCATTTTAAACCAATAAACATTCTATTATGGGACGCGCAATTAAATTAGTACTTTATTACTTCGCTTATCAGTTAGCTTTCACCTTCCTGGTAGGACTTCCGGCGGGAATTATTAAAGTGATGAACGAAATTTCAGAAAATGATAATCTGGCTTATGCCGCAGGTAAGAATACAGCCTCTATGACAGGACTCGTTATGGTACTGGCAGGAATAGCCATGATCTGGCACCTGATCTACTTTAAATACGTTCAATTCAACAAGACAAGCTGGACTGAAGTACCTGCAAAAACCATTTTATTGAGTATTCCCTTCATTATAGCAGCCATGTTCATCTGCAATGTAGCCAGCGAATTCATAGAACTGCCCAACCTAGTGGAAGACACATTCATAGGAATGAGCCGCAATGTATTCGGCATCATCGCCATTGCCGTCATGGCACCTCTGGTAGAAGAGTTGCTGTTCCGTGGAGCCATTGAAGGGCATTTCCTGCAAACCGGAAAAAGACCCGGTATGGCAATCCTCCTGTCAGCACTCATTTTCGGTCTCATCCATGTCAATCCGGCACAAGTACCTTTCGCCTTCTGTCTGGGATTGGTATTCGGATGGCTTTATTACCGCACAGGAAGCATTATACCGGGAATGATAGGGCATTTTCTAAATAACTCCCTGGCTACCATTGCCATGGCTACATCAACCCAAGAAGAGTTGAATGAAAAAACGGTTGATATGATTGGCGCCACACCTACTTACATCCTTTTGGCAGCCGCCATAATCATCCTAGTCGGCATGTATTTCTATCTGAACAAACATTTGCCACAGCCGGGAACATCCTCTGAAGTCACTAACACACAAGCATAAATATAACAATGAAAACAAAATTAAATATCCTATGTTTCCTGCTGCTGATAGCCTTTGCCGGATGTATGTACAACGCATTCCTGGGAGGTATGGAAGGCGCCAGTGATGCCTCACGCGGTGACATAGGAAACAAACTGCAACCCTTGTTTTATGTGAACGTTGTTCCTACAGAAGGAAATGAATTGAATGATTCAATCCCCAGTGTCATAGAAAAAGGGAACTTCCTGAAGTATCACATAACAAGTATAAAAATAGAACAGGAAAATACACCCAAAGACGCCCTTATTCAACTAGTTATGGGAATAATAGCCATACCCTTTAGTCTGATCACCTTGGGCGCTCTTTATTGTTTCATCAGACTGATACTTTCTATCCGTAAAAAAGGACCTGTTCAATCCCAGTAATGTTTTCCGGGTACGCCTCATTAGTGCAACCATCATTGTAGCAAGTATCATCAAAACACTGGCACAATATATCAATTATGACATAGCTACCCACAGCATCCAATTATCCGGATACCAGGTAGAAAGCGTACAGATTCCTTGGAGCATGTTCCTGTCAGCCCTATTGCTGGCCATTTTTGCCGAAATATATGCCCAGGCCATCAAACTGAAAGAAGAACAAGATTTAACCATTTAAAAAAATCAAAGCAGACTATGAACAAGTTCAGAATATTAGGTGTCATAGCCATTATAGCCATCATTGCAAACTTCTTTGGAGGATTGGATGAAAATTGGAGAGATTTCAAGAAAGGATTTGAAGATGGACATAACAGTGCAATGGAAATATATGAGCCTGGACGCCACATTATACCCCATCATGCAACCTCAGTCAAACTGAATGTAGAGCCGTTACCTGAAACTACTGTCGATTCACTGAGCAACAACCGCGTGGACTGGACACTCCCCTACACAGTGACTGAAATAGAAACGTATGCCAAGCCATCGGCCTGGCACATCCTTGTCATGGGACTTGCCATACCCGGAATATTCCTTTTTCTCATCGGTTTCTGCTCATTGATCCGGTTGCTCATTTCCATCTCACGCCGCGAAGTATTTACATCTGCCAATGTACGGCGCCTCCGTTGGTTTGCATACACCAGTGCAAGCTTGGAAATCCTCATAGCTGTTGACGAATGGATTGTAGGAAACGCAGCAGTTGAGCAAATCAGCCTGCCGGGCTACAAAATCATCAGCTATGCCGGTTATTCTCCCGACTGGGTAGCTGTGATAATTCCCATTCTTTTTGCCGAGATATTTGCTATCGGGGCAAAAATGAAAGAAGAACAGGATTTAACCATTTAAGAAAAATGCCATGAAAGGAAAAAATACTTTCCCCTCAAAAAGAAAAAGCATCTTTTATTTGATACTTTGCCTGATAGCTACTCTGTTTGTAAGTTCATTCATCTATTTCCTTGTGTTACATCCATCGTTGGACAACAAAATAGTAAGGATATCGATCAACATTGGATGGACTTGCTTCTGTCTGTATGCCTTTAATAAACTGACACAACGCCACACCCTTTGGTGGCGCGCAGTAGATGAGAACCCGAATAAACCCAAAATGAATTGATCTATGCCAATTATAGTAAATTTAGACGTAATGATGGCGAAACGAAAAATTTCGCTGGGAGATTTAGCCGAAAAGATAGACCTGACTCCTGCTAACCTTTCCATATTGAAAACCGGGAAAGCGAAAGCCATCCGTTTCTCTACCCTTGAGGCTATTTGCAGGGAACTAGATTGCCAGCCCGGAGATATTTTAGAATATAGAGAAGAAGATGAATAATATAAACAGCCACATATACAAACACTCTGACACCATAAAATTCTCATATCTTTAATCCGGATACTCTGACCGATAAAGCATTTCAATTGCCATACCGGCAGAGTATTTTCACCTTATACCTAAAATTTTCTTATCACTTCCCGACACGCTTTAGCCAATATTCCCTAAAAATACACTACTGATAAAAACAAATATTGCATAAGCGCCATATAATCCCATGATTATCCGTATCTTTGCAGCGAATTAGATATTTGAAAATAAATGAAGACATTTGAAGAGTTAGGCGTTTCCCCGGAAATACTAAAAGCGATTAAAGAAATGGGATATGAGAATCCCATGCCGGTACAAGAAGAAGTAATACCGTATTTATTGGGAAACGGCAACGATGTAGTAGCCCTAGCACAAACAGGGACTGGAAAAACAGCCGCATTTGGTCTGCCGCTTATCCAAAAAGTTGACGTAAAGCACCGTGCACCTCAAGCACTAATTTTATGCCCCACACGCGAATTGTGCTTGCAGATTGCAGGCGATCTGAACGATTACTCCAAGTACATTGACGGGCTGAAAATCCTTCCCGTATATGGTGGTTCATCCATCGAAAGCCAAATACGCATGTTGAAAACAGGCGTACATATTATTGTGGCTACTCCCGGACGACTAATTGATCTAATAGAAAGAAAGGTTGCCAAACTAGAAACGATTACAGATGTAGTAATGGACGAAGCCGATGAAATGCTGAATATGGGATTTACTGATAGCATAAATGCTATCCTTGAAAAAGTTCCTGAAGACCGGAATACCTTGATGTTCTCGGCTACCATGAGTCCGGAAATCTCACGCATCGCCAAAAAATATCTGCATGACGCAAAAGAAATCACTATCGGTACCAAAAATGAGGGCAGTAAAAACGTCAATCACATAGCCTATTTAGTACACGCTAAAGACAAATATGCCGCATTGAAACGTATCGCGGATTATTATCCACAGATTTATGGCATCATTTTCTGTCGTACCCGTAAAGAAACTCAGGAAATTGCAGATAAATTAATACAAGACGGTTATAACGCAGACTCTTTGCACGGTGAGCTCTCACAAGCCCAGCGCGACTTAGTGATGCAAAAATTCCGCCAACGCCATTTACAGCTTTTAGTTGCTACCGACGTAGCAGCCCGTGGCCTAGATGTAAATGACCTTACTCATGTCATTAATTATGGCTTGCCCGATGATATAGAAAGCTATACTCATCGTAGTGGTCGTACAGGGCGTGCCGGAAAAACAGGTATTTCTATTGCCATCATCAACCTGCGCGAAAAAGGAAAGATGCGTGAGATAGAACGAATCATCAACAAAAAATTTATCATGGGTGAGATGCCCAGTGGTAAACAAATTTGCGAGCAGCAATTGATTAAATTGATAGATGACATAGAAAAGGTAAAAGTAAACGATGAAGAAATTGAATCCTTCCTACCCGGAATCTATCGTAAACTGGAATGGCTTTCAAAGGAAGATCTGATAAAGCGCGTGGTGTCAATGGAATTTAACCGCTTCTTGGAATACTATAGTAACGCTCCGGAAATAGAAATTCCCAGCACAAATGACCGTCGCAGCGAACGTGGCTCCAAAGAACGCAAGGATCATGGCAGTGCTCGTGAAAAGACAGAGCGTAAAGCAGAAAAAGGATACACCCGTCTATTCCTGAATGTAGGAAAGACAGACGGTTTCTATGCCAACCAAATCATAGAACTGATTAACCGCAACATGAAGAAGCAACGTACTACCATCGGACGAATAGACCTGATGCAGAATTTCTCTTTCTTCGAAGTAGCAGAAAATCAGGCACAGGACGTGATTAAAGCATTGAACAAGGTTAATCTGAATGGCGGCCGGAAAATTGTAGTAGAAGTTGCCGGTGACAATAATGGCAAAAACGACAATGGCGAACGCAGAAGCAGTGCAGCAAGGAATGCTTCATTCGGCAAAAAAGTGACAGGTCCAATAAAAAAACGACCTCAAAAGAAGGAAGACCCAGCCGTGCGGAACGTGGCTACATTGAAGAACGCGGTCCCAAAACGAAAGACGATTGGAAACAATTCTTTAACAGCGATAACAATAAGAAAAAGAAATCCAAGAAATGAGGAAGCCAACTTCATGAAAGAGAATTGGGCATAGTAGAAATATGCAAATAACATCCACTTCTCTCGAATAATAGCGGAGCAGGCAGAATTGAAACAACCTGTCATTTCAAGGACATTCCGCAAATAATACGATAAATCCAACTGATTCATTATGAGTCAGTTGGATTTATCGTATTATTCAAAAAAAGATTTGCCGAATATCCTTGTTTACATCGAATTAATATTAACAGATTTTTTTGCCATCTTTCCGGATGAAAGATTATATGACAAACTATCGGAACTTTGACATACCCAAGCTTCCTGACATTTCATACTTTTCTTTTAGTCTGTCAATTTCAGTTCATCGACCAAACGGGAAGCTTTCCCATATTTTTCAATCATGTAAAGAACATAGCGGATATCCACCCCGATACAACGCTGCAAATTAGGTTCAAAAACAATATCTCCACTCATTGCTTCCCAATTCCCGTCAAAAGCAAGACCTATTAATTCCCCTTTTCCATTAAACATTCCACTACCGGAATTCCCTCCCGTAATATCATTATCCGAAATAAAGCAAACATTCATATTACCATCTCCGGTAGCATAACGTCCGAAATCCTTCCTTCTCAAGCATTCGACTACAGAAGGAAGCACATCGAAATCACTATCTCCCTTATACTTCCTTATCTTGTCAAAAAACTACCTTTTGTTGTCGTAAAATAAGAATATTCAATAGCATCTTTCGGTGAGTAACCACCCACCATGCCAAAACTCAGACGCATAGTAGAATTAGCATCCGGATAAAACACCCTATCTGCCTCCATCTCACGCATTGCTTCATTCAACAAACGTTCATTTTTCTCAATATTCACACTAGCTTCTTCCACCGACTGATTGAATTCATAAAATTTCACCAACATATCAATAGCAAAGAAGCCGCAGGGTCATCAAACAAGACATAAGTAGTATCCCCTTTCACCACCTGTTCAAACCCATGCGGTGTCTTTAAAGAGGAACGAGCATACAAATCATCTACATAAGCTTGGTAATCACCTTTAAAATCTTTCTCTATCAATGGATAAACATCAGGTAAAAACTCCTTGCCTACCTCAGCCGCATATTCTTTCAACATAGCCACAAAGACTTGTTTATCCACACTTATATCCATATTGGCATAAATCTCCAACAATTGCCGCATATTACGCTCCAAATCACTCTCCTCTGCCTCAAAATCAAAATTCAGTACAGCCAAGGCTGCCGTAATCAACTCCGGTCCATTAGCAAATGTTTCTCCAAAATATGCTATAGCCCGCGCCGCATTTCTACGATTACGATAATTCAGCTCCAGTTCAGTCAGAACCCTTGCATATTTGCTTCGCTTATCAGGTTCCCGACGGATCCATTCTTGCAACTGGCGCTCCAAAGCTTGTTTTTTCTCTATCACTTTCAACTCTTTTACCGCTTGATTCATGCCTATACTATTCTTCCAATAGTTAGAGCTTTGTGCATACTTGGAAGCATATTTAATGCGAATATCATCACTTTTTTCCATTGCATTTTTCCAGATAGCCTGCTTGATGGTACGGACATTAATCATAGCGGCATTATCCGTATTAATCCTTTCGTCTATCCCAAATGAAGACAAATACCTGCTGGTAGAACCGGGATATCCCATAGTCATGCAAAATGAACCTTGTTCATACCCGCCCAAAGAAACAGGAGCAAAATAATCCGGATGATAAGGCACATTCTCCGGAGAATAAGCTGCCGGTTGATTATTCTGATCAGCATAAATACGGAAAACAGAGAAATCCCCGGTATGGCGGGGCCATACCCAATTATCTGTATCCCCGCCAAACTTGCCTACAGAAGAGGGAGGAGCAAACACCAGACGAACATCATAATAATCTTTATACACAGACAGATAAAACTCATTACCACCATAAAAAGGAGTTATCTCAGCACGCAGCAACGTATCATTCGCCACAGCTTCCTGAGCAAGCAATGTGGAAATAGAATCCACAATCAGCGCACGGTCATTTTCCTTTGTTCCGACTGGAATAGCTTGCAACACACGCTCCGTCACATCCTCTGTGCGTATCAGAAAACTGACAAATAAATCCGGATTAGGAAGCTCCTTACTTAAGGAGTCGGCTACAAAACCATCTCGCAAAAAATCATGCTCCACAGAACTATGCTGCTGAATGGCATCATACCCACAATGGTGGTTAGTAAAAACCAAGCCATCCGGAGATACAACAACCCCCGAGCAAAAACCTCCAAAACTAACAACAGCATTAGCCAATGCTTTTCCTCCGGGATTATACAATTGTTCAGATGAAAGTTCCAATCCCATTTCTTTCATCACTTGTTGAGTTTGTTTGCTAAGGCAACAAGGAAGCCACATTCCCTCATTACCCCATATACATAAAGGCAGGAAAGACAGCAGCAATAGTAGTTTTTTCATGGTTTTATTCTACAATTAATTTAAGTTTTTTCGCCCCGACACGTGCCTTCAACCATTCGGAAATCTTTTCCTGTTCTTTTCCTACAGGTTTTTTACTGAATTTCATCAAGACTATTGTCAATGTGTCCGTTTGGGTTGAGTCTACCTGCAATTCCACAGTCTTCGCCATGGCTATAGCTTCTGCTGCAGGATAAAGTACTTTAAGTTCGGGAATTATCTTTTTATCTACGGTATTGTATGCGGCATATACATTAAGTTCGTTTTCCAAAGACTTAATCTTTTCCTGCTGCTCCAGCAAACGTTTCTCACTATTCTTATAAAAGTCCTCCATCACTTGCGCCTTTATACTGCCAATATCCATCGCATCATTATTCATTCCTTGAAGAACAACCAGTTTGGTTCCTGCCAGATTAAAAAGTTTCAAGTTATCCCTTGCGGTTGCTATTTCTGTTTCCGAAACCTCATTGCCTATTAGCACAACACGTATTTCCTTCTTCTCGAAAGAAATCTTCCGGTCTATTACTTGGGTATTATTAAAATTCAGCTCCTCGTTGATAAAGTTGTTGGCAGAAGCTTCATAAATAGTACTTTTTACAATGCCATAAGTCAGATAAACAGCAGGACACATCGTAGCCAAAGTAATAAAAATAATATATTTCTTTACCAATTTCTCACGCTCCTTATCCACAAACTCCTTACGTTGGAAATGCATGACACGCACCCCGATAAAAGTAGCCAGACTGATAAATACTGAATTGATAAAATACAAATAGAACGCACCTAAAAAATAAAGTAAATTTCCGGTAGCAAGCCCGAATCCGGCAGTACACAAAGGCGGCATCAAAGCCGTAGCAATAGCTACCCCCGGAATAACATTCCCCTTCTCCTTTGTAGACAAGGCGATAATACCGGCCAAGCCACCGCATAAAGCTATAAGCACATCATATATAGTAGGAGAAGTACGTGCCAGCAACTCCGATTGTACTTCATCCAACGGAGTCAGCGAAAAATAAATCGTGGATGTAATCACACTAAATACAGTCGCCACCAAATAACTTTTCAGAGAACGTTTCAACAGTTCAAAATCATTCTGTCCGATAGCCAGCCCCACTCCCATAATCGGCCCCATCAGCGGAGATATCAACATAGCACCGATAATCACTGCCGTAGAATTCACATTCAAGCCCAATGAAGCAATAAAAATTGCGAATATAAGAATCCACAAATTAGTTCCTTTGAACTCAACACCGTTACGAATACTTTCTACAATCAAGGCTTCATTATCCTTATCCTTGCGCAAATCAAGATATTCACCAAAGAACTGCTTTATATAAGGCACATTCTTCAAATCATTCTTCAGGTCACTCATAGCTATTTCTTTATGTATCGGTTTATAACAGGTATCTGCTGCAAGGGGAAGTCCGTTTTCACAATATATGCCACAAACAATAACAACAGTAATGTACGAACACCCAACAACAAGAATATATTTTGAATAGGAAGATAAACTGAAACAATGTAAAGTACCAGCGCTAACGCCACATAGTTACCTATCGCTTTCAAATCATAATTAATAGGATATTTTTTCTGCCCTACAAAATAAGAGAGAAGCATAGCTACTCCATATCCGGCAAAACCTGCCCACGCACACGCCATATAGCCAAACACCGGAATAAGGAAAATATTTATCAGGATAATGATACTGCATCCCACCAATGAAAAATAAGCTCCCCATTTTGTTTCATCAATCAGCTTATACCAAAAAGAAAGATTGAAATAAATACCCATAAACATTTCGGCAGCCATGACAATAGGTACAACTTTAAGCCCTACCCAATAATCACGTCCTAAAATATAACGTAATATATCAAGGTAAAACATAACAGCCAAAAAGGCCAGCAAAGTGAAGATAATGAAAAACTTCATCGCTTTGGCATACATTTCCCGACTATCCTTTTCTTTACTCTTACTAAAAACAAACGGCTCGTATGCAAACCGGAAAGCCTGTGTCAGCATGGCCATTATCATAGCTATTTTACTGGCAGCCCCATAAATACCCAACTGGATGGTCGCCTCCGCCTTATCAGGATAAACAAACGGAAAAATAATTTTATCGGCTACCTGATTTAAGATTCCGGCAATACCCAGAATCAATATCGGGAAAGAATAATGCAGCATACGCCGCAACAACTCCCTGTCCAGCACATATCTGAAGCCCACCAATTCTTTCCACATACACAGCATCACCAAAGAAGTACAAGCCAGATTTATAGCAAAAGCCACTCCGACATTCTCTCCTTTCATACCTACAAAATAAGCGATATTCAAGGCAATGCTGGCAAAAATGAACAACAATTTCAATGCAGCGAACTTAACAGGGCGTTTCTTATATCGCAAATAAGCAAAAGGAATAGCTTGGAAAGCGTCCATTGCGACTACAATCAGCATCATCCCCATATACCACGGATGCTCTCCATATCCCAAGAAACCTGCTATGGGATGCAGAAAAGAAAGACAAACGATTAAAAACAAGAGCGCAGTCGCCCCTACCGAAAGCAAAGTAGTGGAATAGACGCGCATCGGATCATCCACCCCCTTATTGGCAAACCGGAAAAATCCGGTTTCCATACCATATGTTAAAAGCACCATCAGCAAGGCAGTTATAGCATACATATTGGTAATGATACCATAGCCCCCCGATTCCACAGGCAAAGCGTTGGTATATATCGGTACTAACAAATAATTCAGGAACCGCCCGATGATACTACTCATCCCATATATGGCTGTTTCCTTGGCTAATGCTTTTAATCCTGCCATCTTTTAATCATCAAATAATGTCTTCTGACTATTATAAATGCTCCGTCCCAGGTGCATATAGGCCAGTTCCGTGACCTCACGTCCACGCGGAGTACGTTTTAAGAAACCTTCTTTAATCAAAAAAGGTTCATAAACCTCCTCTATTGTTCCGGCGTCTTCACCCAAAGCGGTTGCAATAGTAGTCAGCCCCACAGGGCCTCCCTTAAACTTATCTATAATAGTACATAAAATCTTGTTATCTATCTCATCCAGTCCATACCTGTCAATGTTCAAGGCTTCTAAAGCAAACCGGGCAATTTCCACATCAATCCTTCCGGAACCTTTCACCTGGGCAAAATCACGGACGCGCCTCAACAGCGCATTTGCAATACGGGGCGTTCCACGGCTGCGCGAAGCAATCTCACCCGCCGCTTTCACGTCACAAGGCACATTCAATATAGTAGCTGAACGACGGATAATGCTTGTCAATACATCATCGTCATAATACTCCAAATGAAGATTAATTCCAAAACGGGCACGCAAAGGCGCAGTCAGCAACCCACTCCGGGTAGTGGCTCCAACCAAAGTAAACGGGCTCAACTCCAACTGGATACTACGCGCCGAAGGTCCCTTGTCTATCATTATATCGATACGATAATCCTCCATGGCAGAATACAGATATTCTTCTACCACAGGGCTCAACCGATGTATTTCATCAATAAAAAGCACATCATTGGGTTCCAGGCTGGTCAGTACTCCCGCCAAATCACCCGGTTTATCCAGCACCGGTCCTGAGGTCACTTTAAAACCTACTCCCAGTTCATTGGCAATGATATTACTTAAGGTCGTCTTGCCCAAGCCGGGAGGTCCGTGCAAAAGAACATGGTCTAACGCCTCGGCCCGCAGACGCGCCGCCTTGACAAAGATGCGCAGATTATCCACTACCTTATCCTGCCCGCTGAAATCTTCAAAATTCAGCGGACGTAAGGCATTCTCAAAATCGCGTTCCTTAGTTGTGAGCTGTTGCTCGCGTATATCAAAATTTTCTTCCAATTTTTTTGTTTATGACACAAAGGTACAAAAGATATTATTATTATAGAAAGAAAGATGGAGGAATTCATTTTCAGTCCCTCTCTGGTCCTTCTTTTCAACATTATTATTGTATTAATTATTATTCATTATGGGAATTACATTAGGAAAGAAACAATTGAACAAAGGAAGAGTTTCGCTTTATTTGAATTACAGTTATAACGGGAAGCGCCGCAAAGAGTATTTGGGCATCATCCTGGACGCTCCTACCAGTGCAGAGCGAAGAGCGGAAAAACAGAAACAAGGTACTAATTGCCAGGCAGATAAGAGCAAAGAAGGAACTAGAATTCTTATCTGTTGAATATCATCTGAACGATATAGAAAATACATTCGATGATATACTTCCAACAGATAAAAGCAATGTTCCCGATTTCTATATTCTGATAGGACAATACCTGGATACCTATCACAAAAAGGACAAGAAAATGGTCAGGGCATGTATCACCCATCTGCGACTGTTTACAAGAAAGAAAAGCTTACCTGTAACCCTTCTCACAAAAGATTTTTGTATAAATTTTCTTGAGTATCTCAGGGATCATCTCCGAGGTAACACTCCCATCGGATATTTCAAGAAATTCAGAATGTGCATCAATAAATGTATAGAAAAAAAGGTTAATGACCTCTAACCCTACAGATGGTATCCGCCTGATGCAGTTTGATGAGGTAACCAAAGCAATCCTCAGCTTAAAAGAGATTCAGAAACTTGCTATCACTCCATGCCCCAACAACGAAGTAAAAAGGGCATTCTTGTTCTCTTGCTATTGTGGGCTGCGCTGGTGTGATGTGCACCAACTGCAATATAAAGACATAGATTTCTCATCAAACCGCCTTACTATTCTACAACAGAAAGTACAGTCACACTCCAAAAACGCAATCTTGCATCTAAACTTAAACCACACTGCCATCAAGCTCCTGCAAAGACATAAAGGCATTAACGAGGAGTTGGTATTCGGGCTCCCCTCCTATTCTTACACACTAAGAATTTTAAACAAATGGGTCAAAAGGGCTAATATACACAAGCACATCACCTTCCACTGTGCCCGGCACTCATTTATCACCAACATTATGGCAAATGGAGCTAATATCAAGACCGCCGCCAGCCTTGCAGGACATTCTACTACCCGGCACACTGAAAAATATGTTCATATCATAGATGAACTCAAACAAAAAGCAGTAGATAGTTTACCGGATATTATTGTCAATTATAAATAAAAAAGGACCTGAAACGGCCCTTACATCATTAAAGTTGTCACACATATAACTGGTGTTCAAACAATTAGTATTACTATATAGTATCCGGCACGAATACGACCTACCTGAGTAATGCGGTGAACAACTACTTCGGATGCAATTTCAAGCAGCTCCTTAACAAGTATCGTGTTGAGTATGCAAAGTCCTTATTACTAGAGGGTACGTATTCAGCCAGTTCTCTTTTTAGGAAGTGTGGTTTTGCATCCCAAAGCGTTTTTTATGCCGCATTTCATAAAATTGTAGGCGCATCTCCCTTGCAGTTCCTATATAAAGCACCATCCGGACACAGAAAAGATTTAAAGTCCTTTTATAACAATAACATTTTGAGTTTTAAATTTATAAATTTAAAGTTTTTCTATTATGAACAAAAAGTTTTTAAGTGCAATCCTGTTTGGAGCCCTTATGGTCACTTCAACAGGAAACATTTGTATCTTGTAAGGATTACGATGACGACATCGACCGCTTGGATCAAGAAAATATCCAATGTGAAAAGATGATGCGGATTGCAGCGGGCGGAATGAATTCAGGGAGCCGGTTCAAAGCACAATGCTGTGATTTTGTCGTCCTGGTAAAGCAAAGTGGGCGTCCCGTAATTTCCGTTCTCCCGGATATATTGAATAATTGCAGTCGTATCCATCGTGTTGTCCAGATAGATGACAGGAGACGTAGCGGCCTGGATGAGTGCAGAGGCGATGGGACTGTAGTCCTCTCCGGATATTTTTACGGTGAGAACCCGATGGTAGTTCTGCAGTTCCAGAAGATTGTTCGTCGGAAGATACCGGTTATAGTCGTAAGTGATATAAAGACAGTCATGATCCGCGTATGCCTGGCTGACAGCGACATTATCTTTCTTGTACTGATACAGGTAGTTCGGGGTTCCGGTGAGCCATTGAACGGCCGTCAGCATCAGCAGGAGCAGCCAGACGGCTTTTCCTCCGTCGGCGCGCCAGGAAAGCAGAGAAAATACCCGAAACAGCGCTGCGGTAAACAGAACGGACACAGCCGGGAAAATGCAGAAAATGTAGCGGTCCGCCTGATAGGGGGCGATCAGTGCGATCAGCACAGTATACAGACAGATGACGGCGGCTGTGATTGCCAGAACTGCGGCAGTTCCCGGACGGGCGGAAAAATCCTTTGTTCCGGAAACTTTTTTCCGCACTGTTTTGCGCCGGATCCGGCGAACCTGAAAAATTTTCAGAACCAGAAAGACAATGGCGGTCAAAAGCACAGACAGCGGCAGAAAACCGGCGAACAGTTCATTGTTGATTATCTCCAGAAACTTCCCAAGACGGGGAAGAAGTGTGTCCGTGTTCCGCAGGTTCTGGTAGGCCTGTACGCCTCTGTTGGAATCCAGTCCCAGAATTTTTGTGAAGGTATCGGGAAATACCAGCCATACCAGGCCCAGGGACAGAAGCATGGTGACCACATACTGCCACAGCCGCTTCCAGTATCTGTGAAACAGCAGCCAGAATACATAGCCGGCAGATAAGAAGGCCCCCAGGATTGCAAAATAGTAGTGGCTGAAGAATCCCAGAAAGGTAAGCGCCAGCAGGGCAGCCAGGCGCCGGAGGGACTGACGGTTATCGATGATCATGCAGGTATGCAGGTACAGGGAAGCTGTAAACCACAGGGTCAGAAGCATATACATCCGGAGGAAGACGACGCAGCTCATCGCAGCGATGCTGAAGCCCCAGAATATCATGCATGCCAGAGGAAATCCCCGGCTTTTCTGAAAAAGCTTTCCGGCCCACAGATAGACCAGCACGGAGACGGCCAGAAAGCAGACGAGATTTGGAATCAGTCCGTACCATTTACTGAAGGTTCCCGGAAAAAATGGAGCAGATCGTGTGGAGAATCAGATAAAACAGCGGCGGATGCGTGTCCATCTCCTGATTATAGAAAACGGAGCCGTAGTCGAAACGATGCTCCGCGTCCACAGTCAGATAATTTCCGAAGTATTCCCCGGAAACCCATCCGTCTTCCACGGGGCTCCCCACATAGACGTAAGGTTTATAATAAGAGTTCGCCAGTCCGTATGACCACAATTCATCCACGAAAAAACCCGCTTTTCTGCGTGCACCAGAATACGGCGAACAGGAGCTGCAGAAACAGAACGAGAAAGAACAGCCAGCGGGATTTCCGTTTCGGATCCGCTGGCTGAACTGTCGCGGATTTCTTCCGGCGGATGTTAAAATTTGATTTCAAAATTCAAATCTCCTTTATAAAAAAGTATTATCAGGGGACCGCTCTCCGGTACATCAGGAGAAACTGATCGGTTCCGGGTTCCGGCCTGCGCTGGCCGGACGGGCGCCAGCCGAAGGATTCATAAAACCGCGCGCAGCCCGGTTGGCTTCCAGAACCCAGAGGGAAACCTGACGGCTGCCGGACGCGAGGCGCGGGAAAAGAAATTCCCGCATCAGCAGGGTACCGATGTTCTTATGCTGAAAAAACGGATCGACATACAGCTCCCTCAGATGCCATTCCCCGGGGGCAAACGCCCGGTCAACAGAAATCATTCCGCGAACAATTCCATCGTCATAGACAAAAACATCCTCCCGCAGCTTTGGATTTTCCCGGTAGGACAGAGCAAGATCCAGCACGTTCATTTCCTGGAAAGATACATAGTCGTTGCGGAAGATTGGACGATAGGCAACCCTCTTGGCGAAAATCAGAATTTCAGCGACACGGGAAGCATCGTTTTCCCGCATCGGACGGATATATCCCGTATCACTGTCGTTATGGAAATCGCTTTTCATATATAAAGGCCTTTCCTGGTATCATTGATCTGTAATCCGGCAGCCGGCCATTGAAAATCGTTTTGCAATGGGCCGGATGCCCGCAGGCACTATGCATTCATACGGTCTGTGCAGTGAATGTACAGACTTGGATGAACTGCCGCCTCATATCTGATAAGTTTAACATATTCTTTTGACTTTTCCAATAACCAGAATAAGAGTTGTCGTAACCGCTCCGGTGGCTGAACTGCTGCAAGTGATGTCAGATTAATACAAAGAAAAGGTCAGAAAAGACATTTTCCTGAGGTCCGGAGTCTGGTACAATGAAAATATCTGAAATTTTTTCGCAACATTGCAGACGACGACAAGATCAAGGAGGAAGCAGACATGAATCACACAGAACTGAAAGCATTGCTTCAGGACATGAGTTTAAGAGAAAAGATCGGCCAGGTATTCCAGATTTCCGGACAGCTTCTGGCCGAGGATTCCGCCGCGATGGGGCCCATGCAGGAGATGGGAGTGACACAGGAAGATCTGTCGCTGGCCGGTACGGTGCTGGGCATATGCGGCGCAGAGAAAATCTGCAGAATTCAAAAGGAATATATGGAACGTCATTCCCCATCATATTCCGCTGATTTTCATGCTGGATGTCATCAACGGGTATCGCACGGTTTATCCGATTCCGCTGGCTCAGGGAGCATCCTTTCTGCCGGAACTCTCCGGAAAATGTGCGCAGATGGCTGCGCGTGAGGCGGCGGCCGCAGGCCTTCACGTCACGTTTTCACCGATGACGGACCTGGTGCGGGACGCCCGTTGGGGACGGGTCATGGAGTCCACAGGGGAAGATGTCTATCTGAACAGCCAGTTTGCGAGAGCGATGACGGAAGGGTACCAGGGAAACGATCTGGCCGGGGAGGAGACGCTGGGGGCATGTGTCAAGCATTTTGCAGGCTACGGCGCTCCGGAGGCGGGAAGAGATTATAACACGGTGCAGCTGACAGAGCGTACGTTCAGGGGAATATTATCTTCCGGCCTATCAGGCGGCGGTGGACGCCGGCGTGGCGCTGGTGATGACTTCTTTTAATACGGTCAACGATATTCCGGCGACGGTCAACAAACAGCTGATGCGGGGAATTCTCCGCGGTGAGATGGGATTCGACGGTGTGCTGATCAGTGATTTCGGTGCGATCGGAGAGACCATTGCCCACGGACTGTCCAGTGACCGGGCGGATGCGGCAAAGCGCGCGCTGGAAGCCGGCGTGGATATCGACATGATGTCCGGCGTTTATCCGGAAAAAGCTGGAGCATCTGATCCGGGAAGGAAGCGTAAAGGAGAGCTGCTGGACGAAGCTGTTCTGCGAATCCTGGAATTAAAAAAGCAACTGGGACTTTTTGAAAATCCGTTTAAAGGCGCGGTGTTGAAAGGAAGCCGGTGTGATTCTGTGCGGGGAAAACCGTGCGCTGGCACAGGAGGCGGCGGAGCGTTCCTTTGTCTTCTGAAAAATGACGGA
>ENA-OQBL01000141-OQBL01000141.1-human-gut-metagenome-genome-assembly--contig:-NODE-141-length-41598-cov-5.183646_pt1 | contig 41598 bp, 44 predicted proteins | sample MGYA00242747_ERZ504553 | MGnify/ENA primary metagenome ERZ504553 (study PRJEB26092, sample SAMD00036240) | human gut metagenome | host: Homo sapiens | study: EMG produced TPA metagenomics assembly of...
ACGACTTTTTGTTCAAGTCTTCCAATAATTCGTTGGTATTTCCTAAAACGTTTTCTAATTCATGAGTAAGTGCATCAACGTCTTTGCTTAATCCATCAATACTTTTAGTCGTTTCTTCCAGTGTCTTGCCCAAACGAGACAAAAACATTCCAATAAAACAAACCAGCACTACAAACGCGATCGCCGCGATCAGGCCGGCAATTTGTCCAGCAGTCATTTAAAAGCTCCTCCTTTGTAGTTACACCAAGTTTAACATATCGCATAATTTTTTCGTTAATTATTATAAAATTATTAAATTTGAATTTTCGCATAATTTTTTTGTAGTAAATTGTTACGATATTTTTTTAATTTTTCATTTCATTAACGATTTTCACGCATTTTATGGGATTATTTAAATTTAACATGCATTTTTGTTTTGTAAAATCTCGAATTTATTAATAATAATTTTCGCAAAGAATTAATTTTTCTTTTTTCGGGCATTTTTCGCATACGTTGTCGTCCCCCGGACGATTAATTGCGGCTCATACTCCACATGATATGTACTGATCGGAACCGCACCTGTATTCGTCGAATGATGTGTGGCTATCTTCTTCATTATTATATCACATGCATCTCTTCCTTTGAAAGTCACAAAATGTTCGATGGTCGTCAGATTCATGTTATGCATTCTTGCAAACAAGGTGTTGTCACACCCCATCACGGACACATCGGTCGGCACCTTTATCTTTGCTTCATGAAGTGCATCCATGATTCCAAATGCGATCATATCATTCAATCCGACGATTGCTGTCACATCCGTCGTTTCCTTCAACAATTCTTTCGTCAGCTCATACCCGATCTTGTACTCCGAATCAATATGCGCCACATCCAGATCGATTTCTTCTTTTGCCGCTTTTATGATCACCTGGTCACGCAGTCCGACTTTCTCATATTCTTTCAGGAAGCCCTCTACCCGCTTCGAACGCTGCTTCTGCCTTGCCGTAAGCGGCGGTGCTATATATGCAACTTTCCTGTGTCCCAGTTCCAGCAGATGTTTCGCCATGACTCTTCCAAGCTTGGAATTGTCAAGTTCCACCGCATCTACATTCATCTTTTCATTCTGGTTATTGACGATCGCAACCGGTATCTGTTCTGCAATTTCTCCCACAAGTTCCATAAAGCAATGGCTCGGATTACAGGTATAGATAATTCCAAGCGGTCTTAACTGCCACATCATTTTCAGATAGCGCTCTTCCATCCTGAGATCTCTCTGCGTATTGCATACAAAAAGGCCGAAACCTTTTTCTTTCGCATGTGCCTCAATCCCCTGAAGCAGCATAACATAATACGGATTCGTCAGGTTTGGGCAGAATACAACAAGAAGCTTCTCCCGTTTTGTTCCTTTTCTCGTTTTCCGCTTCGGTGGGACATATCCCAGTTCTTTTGCCGCATTTTCCACTCTTTCCACAGTATCTTTTGCAAATGATACATCGTACTTTTTGTTCAGGATCATGGAAACTGTGGACTGTGATACCCCCGGCAGCATGTGCAATATCCGTTGATGTAACCTTTTTCTTCATTTATCTCACCTCCAATGCCGACTGTCAAAACTCTGCTGAACCTGACAGCTCATTACGATTGCTTTGGCAACTGGCTGCTTTTTCAAACGCATGATAAGTAAAAAAAGGGGGACAGGGCTACAGCTCTGTCCTTCCTTCAAGTGCCCGTAGAAGTGTCACTTCATCGATATACTCCAGATCTCCTCCAACCGGAACACCACTTGCAATCCTGCTCACCTTAATTCCCGTCGGTTTGATCAGCTTACTGATATACATTGCTGTCGTCTCACCTTCCAGGCTTGAGTTCGTGGCAATAATCACTTCTTTCACATCTCCCTGCAGACGTTCGATCAGTTCCTTCAGTTTGATATCTTCCGGACCGATACCAAGCATCGGAGAGATTGCTCCGTGAAGCACGTGGTATACACCGTTATATTTTCCGGTCTTTTCGTATGCCGCAAGGTCTCTCGTATTCTCCACTACCATAATCGTCTGGTGGTCACGATTACTATTGCTGCAGATCGGACACAGTTCCTGATCCGTCAGTGTATAACATTCTTTGCAATATTTTATGTTCTCTCTGGCTTCCACCATTGTAGAAGCCAGTCTCTTTACATCATCAACCGGCATATGGATCAGATGAAATGCAAGTCTTGCCGCAGATTTTGCTCCGATTCCCGGAAGACATGACAGTTCTTCGATCAGTTTGCTCATCTGATTACTGTAATAATCCATAGTTTTTAACTCCCTGTAAGAATAATTCTCCCGGAACCTTCTCCTTAAATTTCTCCTAGAATAATCCCGGCATTCCGCCGCCCATGCCGCCGGTGAACTTAGACATTGCAGAAGTTGTCTCTGCGTCTACTTTCTCCAATGCTTCGTTGACTGCTGCCACAAGCAGATCTTCCAGCATCTCTACATCATCCGGATCTACAACTTCTTCATCCAGTTTTACTTTTAAGATCTTCTTGCTTCCGGAAACAGTAACTTCAACAGCTCCGCCGCCTGCAGTTGCGCTAAATTCTTTTGTCTCCATTTCCTTTGCCTGTTCTTCCATCTGACGCTGCATCTTCTGTGCCTGTTTCATCAGATTTGCCATATTTCCCGGCATTCCGCCGCCTGGGAATCCACCTCTTTTTGCCATGATAATATCCTCCTATTCGTCTTCTACAGTAATTTCCATATTAATCAAATTCTCCAGATCCACAAAATGATCTTCGAATCTGCGTCCCGCCTCCATCTGGCGGACGTCTATCTCTACTTTTTTGCCAATCTTCTGCTCGATCAGTGACTGGATCTCTTCTTTATGTTCCGGTGTTGCCACCGCACTTGCGCTCAGTTCATCCGGCAGTACAATCAGAAGCCTGTTGCCTTCTCCTGCACTCAGTCTTGCTTTTTTCAGATAGGTCCTGAGCATCGGGGAAGCCCCATTGATGATCATCCGGAAATCTTTTGCCACCGCTTTCACATCTTCGTTCAATGCCTGCGGAAGTTCCGGCTTTGGCCTCGGTTCTCCCGCCTCTTTTGCATCCGATGCATATACGATGCGTTCTCTGACCGGTGCTTCCCACGCCCCCTCTTCGAGCTGCTTCTCGATCGCACGGATGCGGTCCAGTAATGCATCTTTGTTCTGATCCATCGCCGGACGGCACAATTTGATCAGTGTCACTTCCAGAAGTACCCTCTTCTGGGTCGCATATTTTAACTGGTTCGTCAGATCTGAGAAAATTCGGATGTAACGGATCAGCGTATCGCTGTCGATCATCTGTGCTTCTTCTTTTAAAAGTGCAAGATTTTCAGACGACACATCCAGTACATCTTCCATATTATCCGAACTCTTCACCAGAAGGAGATTTCGCAGATACCATGTGAAATCTGCCGCAAGCTGGGACAGTTCTCTTCCCTGCATCACCAGCTCATCGACCGTTTCGATCACCTGATGCACATCCATCGCAAGCAGCTGTCTTAAAAGCCGGCTGAACACTTCCGTATCCACCGCTCCCAGCACTTCCAGTACATGATCATATGTCAGTGTCTCATTCATATAGAACGCGGCACACTGATCCAGAAGACTTAATGAATCTCGCATGGAACCGTCCGCCATCTTCGCAATATAACGGACCGCCTTATCTTCTACGTCCCATCCTTCTTTATCAATCAGTTCCCGCAGTCTTGCTGCGATCGTTTCAATGGAAATTCTCTTAAAATCATATCGCTGACAACGGCTTAAGATCGTAATCGGGATCTTGTGTGCCTCCGTTGTCGCAAGAATAAATATAACATATTCCGGCGGTTCTTCCAATGTTTTTAACAATGCATTGAACGCACCGATCGACAGCATATGCACCTCGTCGATGATATATACTTTATATTTTCCTTCCGTCGGACGGTATGTGACTTCTTCACGGATCTCTCGGATATTATCCACACCATTATTCGATGCCGCATCGATCTCGATCACGTTCATCGATGTACCCGCTGCGATCGACTTGCACATTGCGCACTCCCCGCACGGACTTCCGTCTACCGGATGTTCGCAGTTGACTGCTTTCGCAAATATTTTTGCAACCGTCGTCTTACCGGTTCCTCTTGTCCCGCAGAACAGATATGCATGTCCGATACGGTCTGCATTGATCTGGTTCTTAAGCGTCCGGACGATCGCATCCTGTCCTTTTACATCTTCGAATTCATCCGGACGGAATTTACGGTATAATGCCGTATATGACATTCTTTACACTCCTTGTCTAAATGCAGATCCTGCTTAACCTGTGTATCTTATTCATCACCGAAGCTGATACCGATGGTTTTTGCTTCTTTAATGATCGATGCCTTTGGATCTACATATTTTAATTTTCCGGCAACTTCTGACAATGGTACACGGATAATCTCCTGATTCTTTGTTCCTACCATACATCCAAAATCACCTTCCAGAATTGCTCTCGCAGCTTCTGCACCAAGTCTTGTTGCAAGCACACGGTCATATGCACACGGAGAGCCGCCTCGCTGTGTATGTCCAGGCACAGTAATTCTTACTTCTTTATCTGTTTTTTCCTGAATCTTCTCAGCAAGTTCATATGCAACAGAAGGGTATTTCTTCTTTGCTTTTTTCTCTTTTAATTCCTTCTTTGAAAGCGCTGCATCTTCTTTTGAAATTGCACCTTCTGCAACAGCAATTATTGTGAATCTCTTTCCTGCTTTGCCGCGCTTTTCAATTGCTTCAACTACTGAATTGATGTCATATGGCATCTCCGGAAGCAGAATAATATCGGCACCGCCGGCAATTCCTGCATGAAGTGTTACCCATCCTACTTTGTGCCCCATTACTTCCACGATAAATACACGGCTGTGAGACGTTGCTGTTGTATGGATCCTGTCAATTGTATCTGTTGCAATGTCTACCGCACTCTGGAATCCGAATGTCATGTCCGTTCCCCAGAGATCGTTATCAATCGTCTTCGGAAGTGTTACCACATTAAGTCCTTCTTCTCTCAGCATATTGGCTGATTTGTGTGTTCCATTTCCCCCAAGGATTACCAGGCAGTCCAGATTCAGCTTGTGGTAAGTGTGTTTCATTGCCTCTACTTTGTCAATTCCGTCCTTATCTGGTACTCTCATTAACTTGAACGGTTGTCTGGATGTTCCCAGAATCGTTCCACCAAGTGTCAGAATCCCCGAAAAGTCTTTTGACGTAAGCATCTTAAAGTTCGAATAGATCAAACCTTTTATATCCATCTTGAAATCCATAAATCTCTACATCATCTCGTTTTGAAAAAAGCCCCTTTACGACGCCTCTCATCGCTGCATTCAGTGCCTGACAGTCGCCGCCGCTTGTAAGCATTCCTATTCTTAACATATGTCTGCTCCTTTCTATGTTGCCTGTGTATAACTTTATCATTACTATGAACCATAATAGTTTATCCACATTCTGTATACAATACCAGTAAAATTATAACTTATTTTTATGGTGGAGACAATAAGGGACAAAGGATTTTTCATTTGCGGCAATCCTATTGACAAAAATTCCCCTGTCTCTTTTTCCAAAACGTGCTATAATACATGTGGAAAATTTGTGTAGAAAGCAGGTAGTATTGTGGATAAGTTAGATATAAAATTGTGGACACTTGCGTCCAAAGGCCAGATCGTTCCTGACCGTTCATTACTGAAGACACCGGAACAGATTGAAATGATCAAAAAAAGTGCAGAACTGAACACCGCAGTTCTCGACCATGTAGCAGCTCATATTCATGCAGGAATGAGCACTGCCGAAATTGACAAACTTGTATATGATTTCACAACAGAGCACGGAGGAATCCCGGCGCCTCTGAATTATGAGGGATTCCCGAAGAGCGTATGTACTTCCATCAACAACGTCATCTGCCACGGTATCCCAAGTGAAAATGAGATTCTAATCGATGGAGATATCATCAACGTAGATGTGTCTACGATTTTAAACGGATATTTCTCTGATGCATCCCGTATGTTCACGATCGGTGACGTATCACCGGAAGCCGAACGTATTGTCCGTGTTACAAAAGAATGCGTAGAGCTTGGACTTAAAGCAGCAAAACCTTGGGGACATCTTGGAGACATTGCTTACGCGATCAATTCACATGCACAGGAAAATGGATATTCTGTCGTAGAGGAGATCGGCGGCCATGGAATCGGTCTGGAATTCCACGAAGAGCCATTCGTAAGTTATGTTACTCCGAAGGGCAGTGAGATGGTTCTGGTTCCTGGTATGATGTTCACGATCGAGCCGATGATCAATCAGGGTTCTCCGGAATTCTATGTAGATGAAGACAACGGATGGACCGTTTATACGGATGACGACGGTCTTTCTGCTCAGATTGAATATATGGTTCTTATTAAAGAAGATGGTGTAGAAGTTCTTACAAAATAATATAATTTTGCATTATCGAAACCAGATCTCACATTATTATGTTTGTATAAAAACGTAAAAAAAGATTACCGGAAAACGCACTACATTTTCCGGTAATCTTTTTAATTTTCTTTATTTCACTATTAGTCTGTTTGTATCTTCTTTACAAAATTCACTATTAGCCGGTCCATACCCATTCTACAAAAATATACAGCCAGTCATGATCCTCTTCATTTCTCATTCCCAGTACAAGTGCCGAATGTGGTCCCATGTTCGCAACCACTTCTCCGTCTTCTACCAGATACTCTTCGTACTCTGTTGTATATCCATCTTTGTAAGAATATAGCAGACGTTTCATGCGGCATTTTATCGGAATCTCTGCTTCCCATACAGGAACTTTTACTTCTGCACGTTCGCTGCGGTTATTGATCACAACAATGATCCGGTCATGCCCTTTAAATCTCGCATAAGACAGGATATTTTCCTCTCCGCCAAGGATCTTCAACGAACCGGTCTTAAGTGCCGGATGCTCTTTGTGGATGCGGATCGCTTCTTTGTGGAATGCGATCAGTTCCTGATCTTCATGTCCCCACGGATAGGTTCTTCTGTTATCCGGATCTGTAAATCCACAGACACCAGCCTCATCACCATAATATACCGTCGGAGCTCCGACCCAGGTCATCTGCATAACAACCGCTTCACGCATAACCGCTTTATTCACATACTCGTTCGCAGCTTCCGGTCCCAGATGTTCCACACGGCCAACCATGTGATTCGTTCTCGTTAAGAATCTGGAATGATCATGGTTGGAAAGCTCATTCATCGCCACCTGAAGTGACGGAGTCAGCATGTTCGACATGTGATGTGCCATCGAACCGATAAAGTTATCGATGTTACCAAGGAGCTCTTCTCTCGCCTCATCACTATGCTTTTCCATTCCGGTCAGGAACCATGTAACCGGCTCCATGAACGCATCATAGTTCATAACGGTATCCCACTCATCCCCCTTAAGCCAGTCACTCGGATCGCCGTAATGTTCGGCAAGGATCAGTGCATTCGGATTTGCATCTTTCACGGCTCTTCGGAATTTCTGCCAGAACTCGTGATTGTATTCATTGCTGCGTCCCAGGTCTGCTGCCACATCCAGACGCCATCCATCTACATTATACGGCGGCGATACCCATTTCCGTCCGATATATAAGATATAATTTTCCAGTTTTACAGAATCTTCGTAATTCAGTTTCGGCAGAGTATCATGTCCCCACCAGCCATCGTAATTGGCATTATACGGCCAATTCTCCGGCCCTTCTTTGAAGAAACGGAAGTAGCTTCTGTACGGACTGTCTGCCGATACATAAGCACCCGGTTCATAATCCTCTTCACCTTCGTAAATTCTCTCACGGTCCATCCATTTATTGAATGAACCACAGTGGTTGAACACGCCGTCCAGAATCACTTTCATTCCACGGCGATGTAATTCCTCCACCAGTTTAATGAACAACTCATTACTTGCTTCCAGGTTCTTAAGACCTGTCGTGCGTTTTTTATACTTCGTTGCCTGACTGTTGTCCGTCACACCATTCGGAAGCACCTCGCCTCCGTCATCTACGATCTTTCCATAATGCGGATCGATATAATCATAATCCTGGATATCGTATTTGTGGTTGGACGGTGACACAAATAACGGATTAAAATATACGACTTCTACGCCCAGATCCTGCAGATAATCAAGCTTATCCATGACTCCCTGCAAGTCTCCTCCGTAGAACTCTCTTACACCCATGTTCGCCGGATATTTGTCCCAGTTCGTTACTCTCTGCGAATAATCCCCAATGTAGTAATACTCATTCGTCTCTACATCATTTGACTTATCTCCGTTATAAAAGCGGTCTGTAAATATCTGATACATAACCGCTCCCTTTGCCCAGTCCGGTGTGGAAAATCCGGGTACTACAACAAAATTATAGTACTCCAGGATCTCGCGAGAGATTCCACATCGTCCATAATAATATTTTTCTGTCCCAGACTGCACTTCGAAACAATATCTGAACGGCTCTTCCCCCAGACGTGTCTCGAACGTATAATAATCAAACTCTCCCTGTGTGCATTCTTTTTCCATTACATATGTGTCAGCCGATGTCACAAGCCCTACTCTGTCTACATCATCCTTCGCCGTACGGAACCGGAATGTCACCAGTTCGCTTTCTTTCGGTTCAGGGGGATACACATATCCTTCTGTTCCATCACAAAATAAAGCCGTCTTATTCATATAACTAACACCTCTCTCATTTTTTGCTCTCGGAAAGGAGCACGCTTTCTTCTAGTCTTCTGATACATCTTCCGGGAACAGCGCTTCAAATTCTTCCCTGGAAATCTTTTCTTTTTCCAACAGAAGATCTGCGCATGCATGCAGAACATCATCATATTTTCTAATGATATGTCTTGCTCTGTCATAACATTCATCAATAATTCTCTTTACTTCCTGGTCGATCACAGTCGCCACGCCCTCTCCGTAGCCTCTTGCTGTGTGCGCCAGATCACGTCCGATGAACACCTCATTGTTGTCATCATCATAGTTAATAAGTCCGACTGCCTCTGACATACCGAACTTCGTAACCATGGATTTGGCCAGGCCCGTTGCCTGCTTGATATCCTGAGATGCACCGGTTGTAATATCATCAAATACTTCTTCTTCGGCTACACGTCCGCCAAGTGCTACCGTAATATCCTGAAGCATCTTTCCTTTTGTATTAAACATCTCATCCTTTTCCGGAAGCGGCATCGTATATCCGCCCGCACTTCCCGTCGGGATGATTGAAACACTGTATACAGGTCCCACATCTGGAAGCACATGGAACAAGATCGCATGCCCTGCTTCGTGGAATGCTGTGATTCTCTTCTCTTTTTCGGAAATAACGCGGCTCTTCTTCTCCGCACCGATTCCAACTTTGACAAATGCTTTTTTTATGTCTTCCTGTTTTAAGAATACTCTGTTATCCTTTGCAGCCAGAATTGCTGCTTCGTTCAAGAGATTTTCAAGATCAGCTCCGGTAAATCCTGCCGTTGTCTGCGCGATCTGCTGCAGATTGATCTCTTCGCTTAACGGTTTCCCCTTCGCATGTACCTTGAGGATCTCTTCACGGCCCTTAATATCCGGTCTTCCGACCATAACCTTACGGTCGAATCGTCCCGGACGTAAGATTGCAGGGTCAAGAATATCCACACGGTTTGTAGCCGCCATCACAATGATGCCTTCATTGACGCCGAATCCGTCCATCTCTACCAGCAACTGGTTCAGTGTCTGCTCACGCTCGTCGTGTCCGCCGCCCATTCCGGTTCCACGGCGTCTTGCAACTGCATCGATCTCATCGATGAAAATGATACACGGTGCATTCTTCTTCGCTTCCTCGAACAAGTCTCTGACACGGGAAGCTCCGACACCAACGAACATTTCCACAAAGTCTGAACCGGAGATCGTAAAGAACGGAACTCCTGCTTCTCCGGCAACTGCTTTGGCAAGCAGCGTCTTACCGGTTCCCGGAGGGCCCACTAACAGTACACCTTTCGGGATTCTTGCTCCCACCTGGATATATTTCTTCGGAGACTTCAGGAAATCAACGATCTCCTCCAGTTCCTCTTTTTCTTCTTCCAGACCTGCCACCTGGGCAAATGTCACTTTCTTGTCACGGTCTGTGCTCAGTTTTGCACGGCTCTTTCCGAAATTCATTGCTTTCGAATTGGCCCCGCCGCCCTGACGGTTCATCAGACCAAAGATCAGGAACACTCCGACCAGTGTAAGGATAACCGGCAGAAATGTAGTTGCTGCCCAGCTGTCCTGTGGAATATCCGGCATGGTATAATCCACATTCTGCTCTTTCAGGTAATCCTGGATCTCATTTACATCGGAGACATACAGATATCTGACATTATCGGAACTGTCATCTCCCTTCAGCGTAATCTCCACGCGCCCCGTCGGAACGCTCTTGTTCTGATTCACTTCTACAGACTCGATCTTGTCGTTCTGAACCAGCTGTTGGAATTTCTTCCAGGAAATTTCTTTCTCTCGTTGATCGAACTGATTGGTAAAACCACAATGCTGCGAACAAAAATACGACAAACACGAGGAATACAACACCATTCAGCCCTCTCGCTTTCTTATTATTCAATTTTCAGGCTCCTTTCTTATGCCGCGCCTTATTCCACGCCCTCTACCACTCCGATGAATGGAAGATTTCTGTATCTCTGGGCGTAATCCAGTCCATATCCCACAACGAATTCGTCCGGGATATTGAATCCGACATAATCTACTTTTACATCTTTTACTCTTCTTTCCGGTTTATCCAGAAGCGTACAGAGCTTCATGCTCTTTGGATTTCTCTTAGATAAGATGTCCATCAGATAATATAATGTTCTTCCGGAGTCAATAATATCCTCCACGATCAGTACATTTTTTCCTTCCAGTGTCTCATCTAAGTCTTTTGCGATCTTAACAACACCGCTTGACTTCGTTCCGTCACCGTAGCTGCTGACACTCATAAAGTCCATTGATACCGGAACGGTGATTCTCTTCGCCAGTTCGCACATGAAGAATACGCCACCCTTCAATACACAGATCAGATGTACCTGCTTTCCGGCATAATCTTTGCTGATCTGTTCGCCAAGCTCTTTGATTCTCTTTGCAACATCCTCTTCAGGAACTAATACTTTTACTTTCTCTGCCATCTTCTTCTCCTCCGTTAAATTCTATTTCCAGAATTCTTCTGGTTTTATCTGTAACCTGATATGCCTGGTTCTGTCTGTATCCGATGATCCACAGGATGTGGCTGCCGTCTGCTGCCAGCCAGATCTTCTCCCTGTCTTCTCTCGGGACTTTCACATTGACAAAATACTTTTTCAGGCTCTGTGTACTGCCGTTTTTCGTCAATCGTAATATAGTCTCCAGGCTGCTTATGTCTTATTTTTACAGTGCTCTTAATTATATCATAGTCAAACCATTTCGTGTAGGTTTTTTTAGGAAATACACTGGTTTGTGGTGTTCGTTCCAGTATGCGCATCTGTACCGGCGGCTTAGAATTTTCTCCGGATTTTTCTTTATCCTTCACTTTATGAAGCCAGATTCCTTCGTAACACCTTTCCCCGGTCATCTCATAAGGCAGCATAATCTTTCGTCCGGTCTGATGTTCCATCAGTTCTTCCACCAGTTTTACGTGGATCTGTTCAATATCTTTTTTGCGTCCTGCCGTTTCGCACAACAGTTCATGGATCAGAAACGTCCGGACAGTCTCATTTACACTTCGGAAACCCTCTTCCAGGATCACTACTCCATCTGCTTTATCTTGTTTGGGTTTTACGCAGTATTTTCTGCATTTTTCCCACTTCCTCTTCCATAATGCCCACACTGTCCGCATTTGCTCCATCGTATCTGCCATATGTGAAACAGCTCTTGGATTAATCTTTCGTTCCAGGTATGGGATCACATGATTTCTAAGACGATTCCTTGTATAATGGTCTTCCAGATTCGTCTCATCGGTACAATAGTCTATATTATTTTCTTTTAAATATTCTTCGATTTCCTGTCTTCTTACCCCCAGAAGCGGCCGGATATACTTTCCGTCAACCGGACTGATCCCGCCGATCCCTTTAAGACCACATCCACGGCTTAAATTCCACAGAAGTGTCTCCGCATTGTCATTCTGATGATGCGCCAGCGCGATCCTCGTTCCGTTTTTCCCTGTGACAGACTTCTTCGAATATATGTCTTCTGACATTCCTTCCTGCCTCTTCGAGCGTCAGCTTCTGTTCTTTCGCATATCTTCCGACATCTTCATGAAAAGCCAGAAGTTCAACATCCAGCTTCTCACAAAGGGCTCTGACGTAATTCTCATCTGCATCCGCACTTTCTCCGCGAAGTCCGTGATGAATATGCACTACCGTCAACCCAAACCGCATTTCCTTTTGAAGTTTTACAAGCATGAAAAGAAGGCATACGGAGTCTGCACCTCCCGATACGCCTGCAATTACATGATCTTTTTCCTGCAGCATATGGTATTTTTTCACATATGCCCTCACCCGTTCATACATTCCGGTCTTCCTTTTTATCTGATTTGTTTTCATATTTTTTCGAAATATATAACTCTTTTATTTGTTTCGATATCATGATAAATATATATAATTTCTTATAGAAAGTCAACTTATCGGAAAGTTAGCTCACGCCCCACAGGCCGATCACAAGGATCGTCATATCATCCAGTGGCATTTCTCCCGAATATTTCAACACCTCACTTAGAATGCTTCTTGCAAACTCTGTCGGATTTACAATATTCGTGTTTTGAATAATATCTATCATCTGTTCTTCCTGTTCTTTTGCCGGAAGTGCATCCAGAACTCCGTCCGTCACCATGACCACATAATCCCCGGATTCCAGATCACACACTTCCCGGTCAATCTCAATATTCTGTATAACCCCGATCGGAAGTGTTGTTGATACAATTTTTTCAACTTTATCCTTCTTTTTGATAAATGTTGCGGCCGCGCCCGCCTTTACAAATTCACAGCTTCCACGATACAGATCAAACAGACATACATCCAGTGTGCAGAATTTCACTTCTTCCCTTCCGATCACCAGCGCCGTATTCATCATCTGCACCGCCGTCTCTACCGGGAATCCTGCCTCTAACAGTTCTTCTAACATTTCTACCACCATCGTACTGTCCCGGAATGCTTCTTCTCCCGATCCCATTCCATCAGAAAGCGCGATTCCTTTGCGGCCTCCCGGCAGATCTTTCATAAGAAAAGTATCCCCAGATATCTGCTCCAGTCCTTTTCCGATCCGGGCAATCCCCTGAAGCGTCTGGAATTTCGCACCTTCCACACATGCAATGGTGCCATATTCCCCTCCTATCACAAGTCGTTCTCCCTGTCTTGGGATCATGGTTCTTCCTATACATTTTCCCACCAGAAATGCGATATCTTTTGCAAGGATTACCCGTCCCTTAACCGCTTTTACCGTCAGATGTACCTCATATTTTCCCTGCTGGGTCATATAAAATACAATCGATAACATCTTTACATTCTCTTTTTTTTAAGGCTGTTTTTATACGTTTTTCCAAATATTCATCCTGAAAGATCCCCGCATCCAGTTCTCTGGTTGTATACTGTATCATCTTTGCAAAGCTTATAAGCTGTGTGGCATATCCTTCTCTTGTCTGCAGCATCCTGTGATTCCACATCAATATCTGTTTGGCATTTTCAAACACTTCCAGACTTTCCCTTAGGAAACGCGGCGCAAGCATGCATTGCCTTTTCAGTCATTTTTTTCAATTCCATATTCAGTTCTGCACCATACTCTTCTGCTGCACACATGATTTCATACATCATCTGATATGTTTTCTCCCGCCTCTCGCCGAGACACACTTCTTTTCGCTCACAACCGGCACAGACATTCCCCGTTACTTTGTCAAACATTTCATCAATTTCTTCTTTGGACAATGTTCCTTTATAATGTTCCATATTTAAAAATGTTTTTGATAGATGCTGCAGAGACTCCGCAAATTTGTCCATCTGCACCACATATGGATTCACAAATATTTCCTGTTCTTTTATCCGTGCCACTTTATTGCTCCCCTTTCGACCTTTTCTTTTTATTTCCCCGATAAACAGAAAAAAGCTTCAGGAATCTCTTCCTGAAGCTTATCATTTGTTCCGGGTACTCTTATTTTGCTTTGAAAATTATCTCATTATTATGTACCAGACCCAGCTTTTCTTTCGCCACGTCTTCTACGTATTTGTCTGTTCCGACATATTTATCTAATTCTTTGATCTCTTTTGACCGGTCTTTTTCTACCTGGATCTGCTCTTTCAGTTCTGTCTCCTGCGCCTGATATTCTCTGTTCTTCGCCTTTAACGTCATACTGTTCGCAGACACCATAACTGTCAGCAAAAGAACAACAGCACTAATCGCCAGCACACTTCTCTTATGATCCTGAGAACGCCTGCGCTGCCTTCTTCTGCGGCTTCTCTGTTTTACATCTTTCATCTTATTTTACTCACCCTTGTTTGACATCTCTGTCATTCCACTCACCTGTTAATTGCCTTTATTCTATCTTTTTTTCCGGCCTTTTTCAAGTGTTTCATCCAAAAACCCGCTCCCCGGACATACAATTTTTCGATACCACTTCCTGACAGCCACTAGAAAAACCGACATAGCTGATGCTCCAAGCCCAATACCTAGTACAAAATACCACCTTACACTACCACTACTTGTGTAGTAAATCTGCACAAACAAAAAAAATTTGCGGTTCCGACCCAGTATGCCAGATCTTCCAGCTCAATGATCCAGTGCGTATGATGTATCACATTTCGCAGACAGCTTATGCAGCGGTATACAAGACGTACAATTGCTCCGGACAATATTGCAGAAAGAAATATAAATAATTCTTTTGTTATTCCCATCTCATATTTCCATCCCGTTTCATAAATTTCACCGGATTTCTCTCCGCTTTTTCAGCGAAACAATTTTCCAAACAGACTTTCCGCCTGTTTTCCGGGAGACTGTATATCCGAATAAGAGATACTTTCAATGTTGCCGGACAGATCAATCTCTCCCTTTTCCAGATTCACCCGGTTTACATGCAGATCCGTGCCCTTTACCATGAGCATTCCCTGCTCCGTCTCCAACAATATCTCATTCAGATTAAAAGACAGGACATCCAACACTCCGGTCACCAGTCCAGTTCTCGTTATTAATACCAGTTTATGGCTTTTTTGTACTGCTGTGGTCTCCAAACCTATCACAACCTTTCTTACTAATCATATGAACGGAAATCACAAATTATGACTTTTCATATGATCACTTAAGAAAGGTTGTGCTGATCTGCTGATTTTTCGCAGGCTCTTTATTTATTTTATAAATATTTGAACAGGTCTCCTGCCTCTTCTTTTTTTGTCGTATCCTTGATATCAAGTACTTCTACTTTTACGGTTCTTGTTCCAAACTGGATTTCTATGATATCTCCCGGTTTTACCTTTACCGATGCCTTGGCCGGCTTGTCATTCACCAGTACACGACCCGCATCGCAGGCTTCGTTAGCTACGGTCCGGCGTTTGATCAGTCTGGAAACTTTTAAAAATTTATCTAATCTCATATCTTTATTCTCCTACATACTTTGGTATCTACAGTGCCTGTAGGTTGCAGCTTCTTTCGAACGCATAACGATTGAAAAAACCGGAGGGCATCAAGATACTCTCCGGCATAAAATACATTTATAAATATTACAATTCAGACTACTCGTTGATAGCATCCTTTAATGCTTTACCAGCTTTGAATTTTGGTGCTTTACATGCAGCAATCTTCATAGTCTCGCCTGTCTGAGGATTTCTTCCTTCTCTTTCAGCTCTCATGCTTACTTCGAAAGTACCAAATCCAACAACCTGTACTTTATGTTCTTTCTTTAATTCTTCTGTAACAACATCGATAAAAGCTTTTAAAGCTTTTTCAGAGTCTTTCTTTGATAATTCTGCCTGGTCAGCAATTGCTGCGATCAGTTCTGTCTTATTCATGGATTGTTCCTCCTCTTATTTACATTTAGAATTCACGATTTCAATTCTTTTTATACAAAGTCAACGTCCATACCCGTCATATGGCATGCCTTTATGTACTGTTATACCTGTTTTCACTGTGAATGTCAAGGTAAATCCCCCGTTTCCCCTGTATTTTCAAGCTTTTTCGCTATTTTACCATACCTTTAAAGTTCAAATCCAAATACTTCTTTAAAACATTTTTTCTCTTCTGTCTGCCTTATCGCAGTCTGAAGCTTTTCTATGTTTTTTACCGATATCCATGCTTTATTTGTACAATAATACGAATTGGCCGTTTTCCAGAATTTTTTCCGGATAGATCAGACGGATCTTCAGATATTCCATTTCGCCCTCCGTAAGCGGATGTATTGCCGAATAGGCATTCAGCATGCCATCACCCAGGCGGATCTTCCATCCACTTTTTTCCAGAACCTTCCTGAGGAAATAATACAGATCTTCCACCTGAATGTCCCTGCGGAATTTTTCAAAATTGGTTGTGGCGATTCCTTCTTTTGTCATAATGATATTATGATAATTATACTCTCCATGTATCATACCGAACTTCTTCATCTCTTCGGCATACAGTTTCTCATAATCCGACCGCTCCAGTTCTTCCACTGCTGCCTCTGCCCATTGATACATCTGATCAAACTGTTTCAAAAAGGCAAATTCAAACTCACCCTTGGGAACAACTTTTCTTGTAAACTGCCGGACCTTTTTTCAATTCACGATTATGCCGTCTGTATTTTTCATCTGTTTTGGTTCCTTCCGGTATCCCATGTTCCAGTTCATAACGCATAATGATATGTAGTTTTGCCAGATTTCCCGCCGCTTCAAATATTTCCCTTGTCTTCTTAATGTCGCATTCACGTCCGGCAAAACATTTCTTTAATATGTACCGGTCTCCGTTATCCAATGCAGATATATATTCGCCGTTACGGTTCGTAACCACATAATCGATCCTATGATACCCCTGCTCATAAAGCCGTGTATAAAGTTCACATAACGCAGGGATTCTCTTCTCAGATGTTGTAATCTCCTTTAAAAGGAATAATCCCTTATTTGTTTCGCATAAAACAGCACCCCTGACTTTGCGGGTGCTGCTTACTTCTATATCATATTGTTCCAGTATTTTTTGTTCAAATTCCTGCATTTATATTCCCCGCGCTTTACACTTGATATTCTTTTTAAATGTATGTGGGAAATATAAAAATATTCACTGCTGTTATACTTCTTTATCCGGGAAACTATATTTCAGCAGGATCTCTTTGGTGTTCATTTCCGGATTCTCGATCACAAGGTTCAATAATTCGTTTAACCTTTTCCCCCTATCTCTTTTCCCGGCTTCATTCCCGCCCGGATCAGATCTCTACCTGTCACAGCTAATTCTTTTAATGAAACACACTGGCCTTTTTCTATAATCTCTGCATATGTCTGTTCTACTTCATCGAGGTTTTTTAATTTTTCTGCTCTCTGGTACTCACTTTGTGCCAGAACATCTGCTCTCCTTACTTCCATATAGTATGGGAAAATGTCTTCGCCGATCTTATTCATTGCCCTTCTGACATTTTTCGGCACGGCCGGCATGCGGTAATCATGATTCAGCACAAGTCTTGTAACCTTATGCAGCGTATCATTATCGAACTTTAATCTCCGAAGCACTTCTTTGGCAATCCGCTCGCTTCCTAATGCATGCATTTTAAAATGCGCCACACCGTCTTCATCCATCGTCTTGTATTCCGGTTTGCCTGTATCATGCAATAACATTGTTAATCTTAAGATCTTATCATTGCGGACATTCATCATCGCATGAATGGTATGTTCCCCGACTGTGTACATATGATGCAGTGTTTCCTGCTTTGTCTCCATCATACGGTCAAATTCCGGCAAAAATACCTTCGTAATCCCAAGTTCATAAGCAGTTCTTATAAGCTCCGGCCGGTCAGATGTCAGCATCTTCACCAGTTCTACCTGTATCCTCTCCGCACTGATATTTTCCAGTGTCGGCGCAAGAAGCTTCATTCCTTCTTTCGTCTCCTCATCAATCTCAAATCCAAGCTGTGCCGCAAATCTGACGCCTCTTAAAATCCGGAGCGCATCTTCCGAGAAACGTTCCCTGGCATTTCCCACACAGCGGATCATATGCTTTTCCAGATCCTGCATTCCTCCAAAGATATCTACGATCCCATCCTTGTCATTGTATGCCATAGCATTGATCGTAAAGTCTCGTCTGAGCAGGTCTTCTTTCAGATTTCTTGTAAATGTGACTTCTTTCGGATGTCTGCTGTCTTCGTATTTTCCATCGATTCTGTACGTCGTAACTTCGTATCCTTCATGATTCAAAAGTACGGTTATCGTTCCATGCTCAATTCCCGTATCAAATGTTTTGTCAAATAATGCCTTTGTCTCTTCCGGCATTGCTGATGTTGTAATATCCCAGTCGCCCGGTTCTCTGCCAAGGATGGAATCTCTGACACATCCTCCGACTGCGTATGCTTCAAATCCATGCAACTGTAAGGTATGAATGATAAACTGTACATCATCCGGTAATTTTATATTAAAGTTATTCACAAATATTTCCTCCGTTTATCCACGTTATCAACATTCTATATCATACCATATTTTTGCCGGTGACTGTTGATAAAAAATGGACGGTAGATTCCTAAAATCCACCGTCCATTACTTATAATCGCTTTATTCTTAGTATGATTTTCCCCAGTAAGCCATGTGTTTCGCAGGTTTTCCGCAATAGATACATTTATCGGAAATAAACTCTTCATCTTCGATCAGACATCTTGTTGCAGCTCCGCCTGTCTGATATTTTACTTCGCCCTCACATTCCGGATCTCCACACCAGCATGCTTTTACAAATCCACGGTTGGCTTTGAACTTCTCAACCATTTCATCCATTGTAGTAGCTGTATCAATGTGGCTGTTCAGGAATTCTTCTGCTCTGTTGTACATATCCTGCTGCTCCTGCTCTAAGATCTCGCGCAGTTTTACTGCGATCTCATCGAGAGATACAACGATCTTTTCACGGTTATCACGACGTACAACAACAACCTGGTTCTTCTCGATATCCTTTGGTCCGATCTCGATACGTGTTGGAATACCAAGGATCTCCTGCTCAGAGAATTTCCATCCTGTACTCTTATCAGAGTCATCGATCTTCACTCTGTATCCTGCTTTTTTCAGTTCGTCAAGCAGTGCATAAGATCTGTCAAGTACACCTTCTTTGTGCTGGGCGATTGGGATGATTCTACATTCAACCGGTGCTACGTGTGGTGGCAGTACCAGTCCGTCATCGTCACCGTGAACCATGATCAGGGCTCCGATACTTCTTGTTGACCATCCCCATGATGTCTCATACGCACTGTGCAGTTCGTTGTTCTTATCTACATATTTGATTCCGAATGCATCCGGGAATCCGTTTCCGAAGAAATGGCTTGTCGCAGACTGAAGTGCTTTTCCGTCATGCATCAGTGCTTCGATCGTGTATGTGTCTTCTGCTCCGGCGAATTTCTCGTGTTCTGCCTTTCTTCCTGCTACGAATGGGATAGCCATTGTCTCTTTATAGCAATCCTTATAAACTTCCCACATCTGGATTGTTCTTTCTTCTGCTTCTTCATATGTTGCATGAAGTGTGTGACCTTCCTGCCATAAGAATTCTCTTGAACGAAGGAATGGTCTTGTTGTCTTCTCCCAACGGAGAACGGAGTTCCACTGGTTCCATACCTTTGGAAGATCTCTGTATGATTTTACTGTTTTAGCCCAGAGGTCACAGAACAGTGTCTCTGATGTAGGGCGTACACATAATCTTTCCTGCAGTCTTTCCATTCCACCGTGTGTTACCCATGCAACTTCCGGTGCGAATCCTTCTACGTGATCAGCTTCTTTTTCCAGAAGTGACTCCGGAATCAGTACTGGCAGGTATACATTCTCAACTCCTGTTTCTTTGAAACGTCTGTCCAGATCTGCCTGGATCAGTTCCCAGATCGCATAACCGTTCGGTAAGTAGTTCATGCATCCTTTTACGCTTGAATAATCACAAAGATTTGCTTCACGTACAACGTCTGTGTACCACTGTGCGAAATCTTCGTCACGGGATGTAATGTTTTTGACTAATTTTTCCTTTGCCATGTTTCTCTTCTCCTTTTCAATTTTGGTGAAATCCTTATTCCACGTTATTTTTTTGCCGGGAGTTCCACAACCTGACAATTGCTTCTGTATGCGAATGTCTCTTTTAAATGCATCGCACAAAAAAACGCCGGGCCTTTCGACTCCCCGAAAAAGGGACCGAAAAGCTCGGCGGTACCACCCTAGTTAACTGCGACCCTTTCGCAGCTCTCTTCATTGGCCGTTAACGCCGGCTGACACGCTGCACTTTCATGCAGTGGCTCCAGGACCGGTTCCATGTGATGAACAGCAGATATCTCACACCATATGATATCCTCTCTGCGGCTGGATTCTCATGTACTAATTCCCTTCATCGCCATAAAATTTTTTTTGGAATTGTCAATTATTTTAATCCATGAAATATGTTTTGTCAAGATATTATCTCTATCCCTGCTTCCGCCAATGTCTGCTTGCAGTTTTTTTCCCCTCCATGATTTAATAAGTATATCATTTGTCTTAACAAAGGAGAAGTATATGGCTACTTTAAATATATTATATGAAGACCCACACATCCTCGTCTGTGTCAAACCACATGGCATAGCAACCCAGAGCAAAAGCATCCGTTACCCGGACATGGTCAGCCTGATCAAGAATCATCTGGCGAAAGCTTCCGGCACTTCCGGAAAATCCGGTGCACCAAAATCCATTGGTTCCAGAACCCCAGGCTCTGCTGAGCCTTACCTTGCCGTCATCCACAGACTCGACCAGCCCGTTGCCGGAATCCTTGTCTTTGCCAAGACTCCGGCTGCTGCAAAAGATCTGAATAAGCAGTTACAGAATCAGGGTTTCGGGAAATATTACCGCGCGCTTGTCACCAATGCGCCTTCCGAGAAAGAAGGAACACTCGAGGATTATATGGTCAAAGATGCCCGGACGAACACTTCCCGAATCTGTTCTGCAAAGGAAAACGGAGCGAAGATTGCACGGCTGCATTATGATACGGTTCCTGACCATGGCCGATTGTTTTCAACTGTTTCCGGCAGCTCTTCCTCTGTTGATATCTCTCTGTCTTCGCAAAGTCAGGAATGTCACGAGACCGAACTTGAGATTCATCTGGACACCGGACGTCATCACCAGATCCGTGTGCAGCTTGCCTCCATTGGATGCCCGATCGTCGGAGATACAAAATATAACCCGGAGCTTACCGGCAATAAAGGATGGCAAACAATCCGATTGTGTGCTTATAAGCTCGATTTCAAACATCCGGTCACACACAAGGCGATGCATTTTCAATTAGAGGCCGATCCGGCATAATTCAGTTATCCTAAAAAGAGGAGCGGGAAATTCCCACTCCTCTTTTTCGCCGATACATATGCCCTCTATGCTTCTGCTGCATCCTCAGTCAGAGCTTCTTCATATTTCTCAAGGATAATATTCTGAATGCGCTCTCTTGTTCCTGAGTTGATTGGATGCGCAATATCTCTATACTCTCCATCCAATGCTTTCTTGCTTGGCATTGCGATAAAGAGTCCTTTTTCTCCTTCAATCACCTTAATATCATGTACCACAAATTCCTCATCCATGGTAATGGAAACGACAGCTTTCAGCTTGCCCTCCTTTGCTACTTTACGTACTCGTACATCTGTAATCTGCATGTTGTTCTAGCCCCTTTCTTCTAGCCTTTGCACTGCTTTTTCTTAAAGTGCATACCTCTCATTTTTTTCTACGACTACCTTCACACCATTTTCACCAACATAGCGTGTGTTTGCCCGGATCGTATCCCTGCTTTCTACAATACAGTTCTCAATATATGCATTGTCTCCGAGATAGACATCATTCAGAATAATGGAATTCTTAATGACACAGTTGTTCCCCACGAATGTCTTCTTGAAAAGAATCGAATTCTCGACTGTACCATTAATGATACTTCCACTCGCCACAAGGCTGTTCTTAACCATAGATCCCGGGTTGTATTTTGCCGGCGGCAAGTCGCTGACCTTGGAATAAATACCCGGCTGTGTCCGGAAGAAATACTCACGTACTTCCGGTTTCAGGAAATCCATATTCGTCTGATAATATGCATCCACTGTTGAAATGTTGCTCCAGTAATCTTTTATTTTATAACCGTAGATTTTCTTCAGATTCTTATATCTGATAAGAATATCGGTCACAAAATCATGTCTGTCATCTTCTGCGCAATGTTCGATCAGATCGATCAGCTGGCGTCTTCTGATTACATAGATACCTGTCGATACAATCTGCGACTGTGCCACCATCGGCTTTTCCTCGAACTCTTCAATACGCATCGAATCATTCATCTTGATCGTTCCGAAACGGCTTGCATCTTCGTTCGGACCAAGTTCTTTGCATACCACTGTAATATCCGCTTTCTTTGCAATGTGATATTCCAGTACTTTGTTATAATCCATCTTATATACAGCATCACCGGATGTAATGATTACATAAGGTTCGTGACATCTCTTTAAGAAATCCAGATTCTGATAAATTGCGTCTGCTGTTCCGCGGTACCAGTATCCGTTCTCCGCGGTGATCGTCGGGGTAAATACATATAATCCCCCCTGCTTTCTTCCGAAATCCCACCATTTTGAAGAATTCAGATGTTCATTCAACGAACGGGCATTGTACTGTGTCAGAACTGCCACCTTCTGAATATGAGAGTTTGACATATTACTGAGTGCAAAGTCAATCGCTCTGTAACTTCCGGCGATCGGCATTGCTGCCACTGCTCTTTTATGTGTCAGTTCACGCATCTTATTGCTGTTACCACCTGCTAAAATAATTCCTACTGCTCTCATGCTCGTTCACCTGCCTTTATCAATGTTTCTCCACTTTCCAGTACTCCATTCGGGTAATCTTCTTTGGATGTTACTCCACTGATAGCAGTGTTCTTTCCAATCTGCACCCCATCCGGTATTACAGATTTTTCACCCACGGCAACCAGGCCAAATGAATAAATTGCCGGTTTTAATTTGTTCGGTATATCACTTCCGATGCCAAATGTAGTATTATCCCCAACCAGGCAATTTTCTGCAATGATTGCCTTGTCCATGACACAATTCTTACCAACCCTGGTATCTTTCATGATAATAGAATCCCTGATCACGGATCCTTCTCCTATAATAACTCCGGATCCGATAATACTGTTATGTACTTCACCATATACTTCCGCACCGTTACAGATAATACTTCTCTCAATCACTGACTGTGCCGAAATATACTGTGGCGGCAGAATCTCACTGTTGGTATATATCTTCCAGAATTCTTCATATAAATTGAACTCCGGTATGATATCGATCAGTTCCATATTGGCTTCCCAGTAAGATCCCAGTGTTCCGACATCTTTCCAGTAACCGTTATATTCATATGCGAATAATCTCTCGCCTTTATTGTGACAATATGGAATGATATGCTTTCCGAAGTCACAACCAGGCTCGTCCTTCAATGTCTCCAACGCTTCCTTCAGGACTTTCCATGAGAATATATAAATTCCCATAGATGCCAGATTACTCTTTGGTTCCGCAGGTTTTTCCTGGAATTCCTGAATCCTTCCATCTTCATCTGCGATAACAATACCGAAACGGCTTGCCTCTTCCATCGGCACCGGCATTGCCGCAATCGTCACGTCTGCGTTATTCGCCTTATGATAATCCAGCATTACTTCATAGTCCATTTTATAAATGTGATCCCCTGATAAGATCAGTACATAATCCGGATCAAACTGCTCCATATAATCCAGATTCTGATAAATTGCGTTCGCAGTTCCGGAATACCATTCACTGCTTCCGCTTCTCTCATATGGTGGAAGAACCGTTACTCCTCCGTAATTCCTGTCAAGATCCCAGGGAATACCGATTCCTATATGCGCATTCAATCTCAATGGCTGATACTGGGTCAATACACCCACCGTATCAATTCCTGAATTAATGCAGTTGCTGAGTGGAAAGTCAATAATGCGATATTTACCTCCAAATGCAACGGCAGGTTTTGCAACTTTTGCTGTGAGGACTCCAAGTCTGCTGCCCTGTCCTCCTGCCAGCAGCATTGCTATCATTTCCTTCTTTCTCATGTCATCACCCCTTCTCAGTAGTCTTGCTTTTTCTATTATACCATACTTCTTCTTACGTAGCTAACAATTTTTACAGTTTTTTTTCGATTTTCGCAAACTTTTTGTTAAATTATCACAAAAACTTACGGCTTGGATTTTTTTTGATATATGTTTATAATAATATGAAGAACATGTAGTTTTTATGATGATCTTTTTACCTATATTATTAAAAAGGATGGTATATTATGTATAAAATTAATTTTGAAAAACCTGTACACGTACACTTTATCGGAATCGGCGGTATCAGCATGAGTGGTCTTGCCGAGATACTTTTAAAAGAAGGTTTCACTATTTCCGGATCTGATAATAAAGAATCCGCCCTCACAGATCATCTGGAAAAGCTGGGGGCCAAAGTATTCTACGGACAGAAAGCTTCTAATATTATTTCCGGCATCGATGTTGTTGTATATACTGCCGCAATTCATCCTGATAACGAAGAATTCGCAGAAGCTGTAAAACAGAATCTTCCTATGCTGACCCGTGCAGAACTGCTCGGACAGTTAATGACCAACTATGATGTACCGATCGCAATTTCCGGTACCCACGGCAAGACAACGACAACTTCTATGCTGTCACACATTTTACTTGCCGGAGAAATGGATCCTACCATCTCTGTCGGCGGCATCTTAAAGGCTATCGGCGGTAACATCCGTGTAGGTAATTCTGAATATTTTGTCACAGAAGCCTGTGAATATACGAACAGTTTCCTGCATTTCTTCCCGAAGATCGGCGTAATCCTGAATATTGACGAAGATCATCTGGATTTCTTCAAAGACCTGGCTGATATCCGTAATTCTTTCCACCGCTTTGCGAAATTACTTCCAAAGGATGGAACACTTGTTATCAACGACAACATTCCTGATCTCGAAGAGATCACTGCTGACCTTGACTGCCGCGTGATCCGTTACGGTAATGACAGCTCTCTTGACTACAGTGCAACCAATATCCTTCATGATAAAAAGGGAGAGGCCTCTTTCGATCTGGTAAAATCCGGTGAATTTATCGACCGTATCTCATTATCGGTGAATGGAGATCATAATGTATCCAATGCATTATCAGCCATTGCCGTTGCAGACCTTCTCGGAGTTCCATTTACCAAGATCAAAGAAGGACTGAAATCGTTCCACGGCACAGACCGTCGTTTCGAATATAAAGGTGAAGTTAATGGAGTTACTGTCATTGATGATTATGCTCATCACCCAACAGAGATCAATGCAACTTTAACAGCGGCCAAGGAATACCCGCACAAAGAAATATGGTGCATCTTCCAGCCACATACTTATACACGTACCAAAGCATTATTCCCTGAATTTGTAGATGCCCTGACACATGCCGATCATGTGATCCTCGCAGACATCTACGCTGCCCGTGAGACAGATACTCTGGGCATGTCTTCTGAGATGATCGCAGAAGAATTAAAGAAAAAAGGATGCGATGCTTACTATTTCCCAAGCTTTGAAGAGATTGAAAACTTCTGTCTGGACAAGTGCCAGAAGGGAGATGTGTTGATAACTATGGGAGCCGGAAACGTTGTAAACATTGGGGAAAACCTGCTTAAACGCTAGTTATCCACATTATCCACACAATTTTATCCACAAAAAAGTCGGATTTTGACTCAAAAATTTCTTTTTTCCCCGTCTTCCCGGTGCTATAATGTGTCTACGATGAAACGAAAGATACAAAAAGTTCTGGGGAGGACGGGGAATTATTATGAAGGAATTAAAACTTACGAAGTATGTACAGACGAACGCGACTGTACTGGACAATGAATTTATCGACCAGTATATGGTCAGAGCCAATGGAGAATATGTCAAAGTATATCTCCTGCTTCTCCGTCATATGAATCAGTCCTCCGGATGTCTTTCTGTTTCCGAGCTGGCTGATCTGCTCGAGTGCACAGAGAAGGATGTACTCCGCGCATTAAGATACTGGAAGAGTGAAGGACTCCTTGATTATCTGGATGACACTCCGGATGATCCGACTCCGCAAAGTACGGTCCGTTCATCCGTACCAACTTCCGAATTACACGATGTACAGTCCGGCTATATGACTGCGTCCGTTCCATCTATGACAAATCAGATGGATTACCCTGTTGATTCTGTCGAAGCCCCTGTTTCTGCGGTTCCGGCATCTACAACAAATATACAGCAGTACCGTAGCCGTAAGGAACGTGCAGAATTCAAAGAATTACTCTTTGTTGCCGAACAGTATCTCGGCAAGACACTTTCCGCTACTGATATTGACCAGATTACTTATTTTTATGACACACTGAATATGTCAGCTGAACTTATTGAGTATCTGATCGAATATTGTGTCGAAAATGGTCACAAGAGTATGCATTATATTAATAAGGTGGCCTTATCATGGCATGAAGAAAACATAACAACTGTGAATCTTGCCAAGACAAGTTCATTTCTTTATAATAAGAACTGTTATTGCGTCCTGAATGCATATGGGATTAAGGGCCGCGGTCCTGCCGCTTCTGAGATTGCCTATATCCGCAAATGGTCAGAAGAATATGGTTTTGCTCTGGAAGTAATCCTTGAAGCATGTGACCGTACGATGAATGCCATTCATCAGCCAAGCTTTGACTATACCGATTCCATTCTGAAGCGCTGGAAGGACAAGAATGTCCGTCAGTTAAAAGATATCGATGCGGTAGATGCTGATTATCGCAAAGAGAAGGAACGTGCGAAAGAGCTCGCAAAGGAACGCAAAAGACAGCAACAGGCACAGAAGCCTGCAATTAACCAGAACAATAAGTTCAACAATTTCGACGGACGTTCTTATGACATGAATGATCTGGAACGTCGTCTGGTTCAGCAATAAAGTATACATATCAGATTCTATTATGCGAATGCAGAGGAGTTTTCCATAACATGGCACTTTCCAATTCTCAGTACGATCATTTAATGCGTACTTATGAACAAAAACAACTGGATAATGAGTTTCAACTCAGAAAACGCTATGAGAAGGCATACGCCCTCATTCCCGAATTAGAGGAAGTGGATCATTCCATCTCCTCTTTAAGTGTTAAAAAGGGCAAGACTGCTTCTGGACGGAGATCAGACTGCTCTTTCTTCTTTAAAATCAGAGCTCAAAGAACTCTCCGCCAGAAAGCCGGCTTTACTAAAAGCACATGGTCTTCCTGCCAATTACCTTGAATTACACTATCAGTGTCCGGATTGTAAAGATACCGGTTATATTGGCACACATAAATGTCACTGTTTCAAAAAAGGCGATTGTGGATTATTTATATACGCAATCTAATCTCAAAGATATCCTTGACAAAGAGAACTTTTCAACCTGTTCTCTGTCCTATTATTCCAGGAATCATATCGATCCGCTTACCGGACGTTCTTCTCTGGAATCAATGGAAACTGCATTAAATGTCTGTCACAACTTCGTAGATACATTTTCTAAAGAATTTCATAACATACTACTGTATGGAGATACCGGTGTCGGAAAGACTTTTCTTTCTCACTGCATCGCAAAAGAATTAATGGATTCCGCTTATTCCGTTATTTACTTTACAGCAGCCGGACTTTTTGATATCCTTGCAGAGAATACATTTGGTAAAAGACAGGACAAGGATTCTGATGTATTTGAACACATCTATGACTGTGACTTGCTGATCATTGATGATCTGGGTACAGAACTGCCGAATTCATTTACTGTATCCCAGTTGTTCATTTGTCTGAATGAACGCATATTAAGGCAGAAATCAACCATAATATCTACCAACCTTGCATTGGAGGATATAAAATCAATCTACTCGGAACGGACATTCTCACGAATCAGCAGTAATTATACAATTCTGCGTATTACCGGTGACGATATCCGTATCCGAAAAAAAATTATTAAACCTGGGAGGTACTAATGATGTTACGCCGTAACGATCGTAATCTTGAGAATATACCGGTAGGAGCACTTGGACTGATCGCTCTTGACGGTTGTACAGAGATGGGAGCAAAAGTAAATGATTATCTCGTAAAATGGAGAAAGGAAGATGGACATATTCATAAGAACGATGTCGCTTTCATAGGCTATGAGAAAGACACTTACTTAATCGATGCAAAAGTTCCACGTTTTGGTTCAGGTGAAGCAAAAGGTATTATTAATGAATCCGTTCGTGGTAAAGATCTTTATCTTATGGTCGATGTATGTAACTACAACCTGACATATTCCCTGACAGGAAATATTAACCATATGTCCCCTGACGATCATTATCAGAACTTGAAACGTATTATTGCAGCAGTAGGTGGAAAAGGACGTCGTATTAACGTCATTATGCCATTCTTATATGAAAGCCGTCAGCACAAGAGAAGCAGTCGTGAATCTCTGGACTGCGCACTCGCTCTTCAGGAGCTTGTCCGTATGGGTGTTGACAATATCATCACATTTGATGCTCACGATCCTCGTGTACAGAATGCGATTCCATTAAACGGATTCGAAACAATCCGTCCGACATACCAGTTCGTCAAAGGTCTTCTCCGTACCTTCAAAGACCTTCAGATCGACAGCGATCACATGATGGCAATCAGCCCGGATGAAGGTGCTACAGGACGTGCAATTTATCTTGCCAACGTACTGAACCTTGATATGGGTATGTTCTACAAACGCCGTGACTTCTCACGTGTGGTAGACGGCCGTAACCCGATCGTTGCTCATGAGTTCCTTGGATCTTCCGTAGAAGGAAAAGATGTGATCATCCTTGATGACATGATTTCTTCCGGTGACAGTATGTTAGACGTTGCCCGCCAGTTAAAACAGCGCAAAGCAAAACGTATCTTCTGCGCTGCTACATTCGGTCTGTTCACAAACGGTCTGGAGAAATTCGACCAGGCATATGAAGAAGGTATCTTAGACGCTGTTCTGACTACCAACCTGATCTACCAGACACCTGAACTTCTGGAACGTCCATATTATATTAACTGTGATATGAGCAAATATATTGCCCTCGTGATCGACACTCTTAACCACGATGGTTCTATCAGCAGTATCCTGAATCCTATCGAAAGAATTCAGAATGTTGTCAATAAGTATAAAAATGGTGAAGAGATTTAATAGTATCTACAGGACCTGCCACGGGCAGCTCCTTACGAATGCACGTGATTAAAAAATGCTGCCGGGAATTTCCCGACAGCATTTTTTTCAAAGTTCTATCTTGTGATAAACAAGTCCGGCTTCTTTCATCACCTGTTCTTCTCTCGTCTGACAGGTAAATATGATCACTTGTTTCTTATGTTCTTTCAACCATCTGAGTGTCTGAAGCATTCTCTCCTCATCATAATATGCAAATGCATCATCCAGTATCACCGGCATCTCTTCCTCACATAAAAGCTCTCCCACTGCCATACGGAGTGCCAGATAGACCTGTTCTACCGTTCCACGACTTACCTGTTCAATCTCTACTCTCTTTTCATCTGTCATAAGCGATACATGAAGTTTTTCATCTGTCACAAGCTTTTTATATTTTCCACCTGTGATCTCACAGATGAATGATGACGCTTTCTCATTCAGATCTCTTTTTAGATATCCCCGCATCTCCTCTGACAGCTGTTCCAGATGATCTGCCGCCATCTGGACCGCCTGGCGTTTCATCTCATATTCCCTGGAACGCTCATTAACTTCATCCAGTTCCGCGAGCTGTTCTCCCAGGTTGTCATACTGAATTTTCTTCTCTTTTAATTCCGCTGTAATATGCGATTTCTCCCAGCGTAACTTCTCTATCGGAACTTTCTCCTCTTCCTGCGTGATCTCTTCAAGGATAATCTCTGGCTCTGTTTTTACCTGTTTTTTTCCAACTTTCATCCGGTTCCATATATATAAGCCGAACGCAAGGAATAACACAATAGCAATCAGATAATTCCACGGTTTCGAGAACAAGATGACTGCAATCACAATAACCAGTGCAAACACCAGAAGCTCCATTGGATGGATCCTCCATTTTTCCGGACGAATCTCATCCATAACACCTTTTCCATGTTCTTCTTCCCTCTGGCGCTCTTTTTCTTTTCTTCTTCCTTTTCCAGCCGATACGCAAGTTCTTCTTCTACACGTTCCAGTTCTTCTTCCAGATGATGTACATCACGCCAGACAAAAGATACTTCCTGCTCAAGTTTTTCACGTTTCTGCTGCTTTTGATCCATTTCCATACGGATCTCATTTTCCAGGATCTTCTTCCTGCCCCTTAACTGTTCCAATGCACCGGCCAGGTCGATTTCTCCGTTTCCCGAGGTGTAATAGTTTGTCGCATAATTTTTCAACTCTGCCACAATACTTTCCCCCATCTGTGCATTCCTCTGGCTCATGGAAACGGTATTATCGTAACGTTCTGCGTCCATCTCCCCAAGCAGCATCTGAAGATCTCCGTCTTCTACAGACAGTACTTCACCGTCCTCTTCACAGATCAGTTCCGCTTTTTTAGAATATTTATCAAAATTTCTTTCGATACGGAAATGTTTCTCTCCACTTTTGAACTTCAATATACCAGAATAGTAATTAGGATTTTCCCACGGTTCGTATATACTGAAAGTATCATTTTGCGCAGCCCGTCCTCTCCCTCTTTCTATTCCGAAAAGCATTCCCCTGATGAATGTATGGATTGTAGACTTTCCTGATTCGTTTTCCCCGTGAATCAGGTTGATCCCCTCATCCAGATCTATCTGCCGGTCATGAAATTTTCCAAAGTTTTTTAACAATAATTCATTAATCTGCATCTTTCGGTTCTATCCTCTTCTCGTCTCCATCAAAGCCTGCACTCCTTCACAGAGTGCCTGGTACTCCAGACTGTCGGCCGGATAGCCACTCAGGCTTTCAATATATTGTCCGAGAATGTTTCCTTTATTTTCATTTTTTAATTTTTCAAAGTCATATGCAGGCTTTGTGTGGCTCTGTAATCTCCACCACATTACCGTATGGATCCATATGATCCAGCTCATACCAGATATCCGGATCTCGATAACCAGTCAGTGTAATCTTATACATGTGCTGCTTTCCCTGCTCTTCGATCATATCTGCAATCTTTTGCCTCAGTACATGGCCGGTCACAGATTTATCCACCTGTACCTCGCAGTGTCTGTATTCTCGCAGTGCATGTGGCACAAAACGGATCTGACAACCATTTCCGGTGATCTTTCCTTCGATATAACCATGAGCTCCTGTATCACCTACATCCGTCGGCTCCAGCGATCCGGCATATGCCATCCGGTTCTCCACCAGCATCTGCGGCTTGTGGATATGTCCAAATGCAGCATAATCATACCCAAGCGTCATGATCTGACTACTCTTGATCGGAATATGTTTCTCATCCCCGCCGTGTGCAAGCAAAATCTCATACTTCTGCCGTCCTTCCGGAACTGCATGATCATATAACGGCTCCAGAATTTCTCTGGAATGATAACTGCATCCATAGACAGCCGTCTGGATCCGGTCAAGTTCCACACAGCTCATTTCCTGCGAGCAGATCATGTGCACATGCGGTGCCCAGGTAAATGTTCGGTAATAAGAGTTTTTCCTGATATGATCATGATTACCGGCGATCATAACAACTTCTGTCTGCTCCAGCATCTCCAGTATGGAATTCATTTCTTTTAATTCTCTTAAAAGTGGCTGCCTGTGGAACAGGTCCCCCGCGATCAGCAACAAATCTGTCTTTTTCTGATTGCAGATTGTTATGATATCACGAAAGCTGTCCCAGAGCTCCTGTTCTCTATTTTGACTGTACGCGTTTCCCGCGTCCGGCTTTGCCCCTAAATGCAAGTCTGCGATGTGTATGAACTTCATCCTCGCTTCCCTCTTTCTGTTCTGTCTTCTCTTTCGATGGCAGTGTTACGACAAACTGTGTCCGGTTGTCATCACTTTTTGCCAGGATTCTTCCTCCGTGCAGCTCCACGATCTGTTTGGCGATCGCAAGTCCCAGACCTGCGCCGCCGGTTCCTGTCGATCTGGAACCATCCACGCGATAGAATTTCTCGAATATCGTCTGAAGCATATCGCCCGGAATCTTATCACCTGCATTGGTAAATGTGATCTCGATGTCACCATCCTTCATTTTCGCTTCGATCCGGATCTCCGTATCTTCATAGCAGTAAGCAATTGCATTTCTTAAGATATTATCGAATACTCTTGCAAGCTTATCCGGATCTCCGTAGATCATCAGATCTTCTTCTACATCCACTTCACAGGTCAGCTTCTTTTCCTGGAGGACTCCGTACAGCTCATCTGCAAGCTGTTCAAGCATCATCGTAAGATCAATCTCTACCGGTTCCAGTTCGATATTCTGAAGATTATATCTTGTAATATCAAAAAATTCATTGATCAGCTCTCCTAATCGGATGGATTTTTCCAATGCGATGTGAGTATATGCTTTTCGTTCTTCTTCCGGCATGTCGGGATGATCTTCGAGCATCGTAAGATACGCCACGATCGAAGTCAGCGGCGTCTTCAGATCATGCGCCAGAAAAGCACCAGGTCGTTTTTCTTCTTTTCGCCTTCCGATGCCTCCAGCTCCTGCCGTTTTAATGTTGCTTTAATCTCATTCAAACGGATCTCTATTGGTTTTAATTCTGTGATCAGATGAATGGGATCTGTAGATTCCGATATAATATTTTCAATTCCATGATCGATCTGATCCAGATATTTTGTCATCTGAGAAAGCGCAACATAAAAAAACAGCGCAAAAAGGATCAGATAACCAACAATCATGAAAAATGTCTTGTTATCTCCGATCAGCTGCCAGTAAAGATGGACCGCCGTCTTTTCATTTATATTCAGAAATACCAGAACATCTACAAAAGTTCTGGCAAAACTGTCATTATAAATTCCATCGATCACAAATTTAAGCAGTACCCCTCCTACCAGAACGGTAAGCGCTGTGACCAGCACCGTCTGCAAGAGGATACTGAATTTTAATTTCCGATAATTATTCTTCAACCTTATAGCCCACTCCCCACACAGTCTTGATAAAATCAGACTTGCCTGTCGGTGCACTCATCTTCTCGCGGAGATGACGGATATGCACCATCACCGTGTTGTTACTGTTCTTATAATATTTCTCATGCCATACTTTCTCGAACAATTCTTCTGAGCTTATGACCTTTTCCCCGGTTCTCACACAGAAGCCAGAGGATGTCGAATTCGATCGGTGTCAGTGTCAGCGGCACTTCATTGTATACACACTCATGAGAAGTCCGGTTCAGAAGCAGCCCTCCGAAATCCAGGACATCTCCTTCTTCTTTGGTCCCTTCATTATACTGTGTACACCGGCGAAGCTGTGCTTTCACTCTCGCCACCAGCTCCAGTGGGTTGAACGGTTTCGGAATATAATCATCCGCTCCCAGCGTAAGCCCGGTGATCTTATCCATGTATTCCGTCTTCGCCGTCAGCATGATCACCGGAAATGTATATTTCTGCCGGATCTGCTTGAGGATCTGGAATCCGTCAATATCCGGAAGCATAATATCCAGGATCGCAAGATCGATCTTCGTACTGTTAATACAGTCCAGTGCATCCTGGCCGTTGTAAAATTTGAATACTTTGTATTGGTCATTCTGGAGATAAAGCTCTACTACATCAGCGATTTCCTTTTCGTCATCTACTACTAATATATTCATACTGCCCTCCATTCTATATGGGGACGGCGGATTTTTATAAATCCCCCGTCCCCATATACGTTTTATATACGTTTTTCACGTGTTGTTATCCACATGATCCTCTATTACAGTTCACAGTTGTTGACAGTTCTTGGGAATGGAATTACGTCACGGATATTGCCCATTCCTGTCAGATACATGACGCATCTTTCGAATCCAAGTCCGAATCCGGCATGTCTTGTAGAACCATATTTACGAAGATCCATGTAGAACTTGTAGTCTTCTTCTTTCAGTCCCAGTTCATCCATTCTTGCTTTCAGCTTATCGTAGTCATCCTCTCTCTGGCTTCCTCCGATGATCTCACCGATTCCAGGTACCAGACAGTCTACTGCCGCAACGGTCTTGCCATCGTCGTTCAGCTTCATGTAGAATGCTTTGATCTCCTTCGGATAATCTGTTACGAATACCGGACGTTTGAAGACTTCTTCTGTCAGGTATCTTTCGTGCTCTGTCTGAAGGTCTGTTCCCCATGTTACTTTGTATTCAAATTTATCATTGTGTTTCTCAAGAAGTTCTACAGCCTCTGTATATGTCACTCTTGCGAAATCAGAAGATACTACGTTGTGCAGTCTCTCCAGAAGTCCCTTGTCTACGAATGAATTGAAGAAGTTCATCTCTTCCGGTGCATTCTCAAGCACATAGTTGATGACGTATTTTAACATTGCTTCCGCAACGAACATATCGTCATCCAGATCTGCAAATGCCATCTCAGGCTCGATCATCCAGAACTCTGCCGCATGACGTGTTGTGTTAGAGTTCTCTGCACGGAATGTCGGTCCGAATGTATAAATATTGCGGAATGCCTGTGCGTAAGTCTCACCATTTAACTGTCCGCTTACAGTAAGGCTTGTCTCTTTTCCGAAGAAATCTTTGGAATAATCTACGCTTCCGTCTTCATTCTTCGGTACGTTATTCAGATCCATAGTCGTTACCTGGAACATCTCTCCTGCACCCTCACAGTCACTTCCTGTGATCAGTGGTGTATGCACATATACGAAACCTCTCTCCTGGAAGAACTTATGAATCGCATATGCTGTCAGGGAACGTACACGGAATACTGCCTGGAATGTATTTGTTCTAGGTCTTAAATGTGCAATTGTTCTCAAATATTCAAAGCTGTGACGTTTCTTCTGAAGTGGGTAATCCGGTGCGGATGCTCCTTCTACTTCTACAGTATCTGCCTGGATCTCGAATGGCTGCTTTGCCTGAGGTGTTGCTACCAGTGTACCTGTAACGATTACTGCTGCACCTACATTTAACTTGGAGATCTCTGCAAAGTTGTCCATCTTGTCGTGATATACAACCTGTAAAGGCTCAAAGAATGTTCCGTCATTTACCACGATGAATCCAAATGCTTTGGATCCGCGGATACTTCTTACCCATCCACCGATGGTTACTTTCTGATCCATGTAAGAATCACTGTTTTTATATAATTCTCTAATTGTTGTCAATTCCATGCCAATTATTCTCCTTTTTAAAAACTCACATATATTCCTATTATACCATATCAGCCAGATTTATGTTATACTATATTTACTGAATTTACTATCTTACTTATCCGAATTTTTCAGTTAATAAGTCAGATGGAAGAAATATCAAAAGTTAGGAGATCATCATATGAAGAACTTACTAGTTGCACAGTCCGGCGGACCAACTTCTGCAATCAACGCAACTCTTGCCGGAGTAATTGAGAACGCTCTTTCCAGCCCATCCGTAGACAAAATCTATGGATCAGTCAATGGAATCCAGGGAGTATTAAATGAGAACCTGATAGATCTTAAAACCAAGATCACAAATGTATCAGAACTGGACCTTCTTTGTCAAACCCCTGCTTCTGCACTCGGCTCCTGCCGTGTGAAATTAAAAGATCCTGCCGTATGCGCAGATGAATACGAGACAATCATCTCTGTTCTGCGCAAATACAGCATCGACTGCTTCATCTACATCGGTGGAAATGATTCCATGGATACAGTAGACAAGCTTTCCAAATATCTGAACGACAAAGGAATCACAGACATTACCGTGGTCGGCGCACCAAAAACCATCGATAATGACCTCTGCGGAACGGACCATTGTCCAGGTTTTGGATCTGCAGCAAAATATATCGGAACCACATTTGCCGAACTGGAACGTGACTGCCACGTATACACAACCAAGGCCGTAACAATCGTAGAAGTGATGGGCCGTGACGCCGGATGGCTGACTGCAGCTTCCTGCCTCGCCCGTGCAAATGGTGCGAAAGGACCTGACTTTATCTATCTCTGCGAAGTACCATTCAGCATTGACACATTCCTGAAAGATGTGAAAGCAAAACTGGAAGAACAGGATGCCGTGATCATCGCTGTCAGCGAAGGTGTGAAGAGCAAAGACGGTCGCTACATTTCCGAAGAAGTACAGAGCTCCGCTGTCGATTCCTTCGGCCACAGCTATATCGCCGGTGCCGCAAAGGTTCTGGAAGATGCTGTAAGAAATGAGATCGGATGCAAGGTACGTTCTATCGAGCTGAACCTGATGCAGCGCTGCGCCGCACACCTTGCAAGTGCAACCGACATTCAGGAATCCAGAATGCTCGGAAAGGCTGCCTGCCAGTATGCACTTGAGGGTGCAGGCGGTATGATGGCTGCTGTGATCCGCACTTCTGACAAGCCTTATGCTACGGAATTTAAAGCACTCCCGGTATGTGATATTGCGAATGCAATCAAGAGTGTGCCTGCAGATTATATTAATGATGCGGGAAATGATGTAACGGAAAAGATGGTGGATTATCTGACACCGTTGATTCAGGGAGAGATGAATACGGTGTATGAGAATGGGATTCCGAAGTATATTTATTTGTATTAAGTTGCTGTTGAATTTAGTATCATGGACCGGGGTAAGCCACGATGATGAATTAAGCGGCAAATTCCCACACTTGATTTTTACTCTTCCGCATGCTATACTATCACCCGTCACAAAGCCCACAAAACCAAGGTCGAACAGGGCTGACCGCCGCTTTCCGGCGTTAAATGAAGATCCGCTACGGCGCGTGTGTTCGTGACCTTCCACACGTAAAACAAAACTAAAGGAGAATTGAAAATGAAAACAAAAATCTTAGTTTCATGACCCAGGCAGCCATGATCGCTGCGATCTACGTGGTGTTGACTTACATTTTTGCACCATTTTCTTTCGGAGAAGTACAGGTTCGTATCTCCGAGGCACTCACTATTTTACCAATATTTACACCAGCTGCTATTCCGGGACTCTTTGCCGGATGTCTGATCGGTAATATTCTGGGCGGTGCGATCCTTCCGGATATTGTATTTGGCAGTATTGCAACATTGATCGGTGCATTTTTTACATGGAAACTGCGTGAGCAGAAACCAGTTGTAGCAACATTTCCACCAATCATTTCGAATATCATCATCGTTCCGTTCGTACTGCGTTACGGTTATGGTGTAACACTTCCTATTCCGTTTATGATGCTGACAGTCGGAATTGGTGAGGTGATTTCCTGCACCGTTCTTGGTCTGATCGTGTATGGGGCATTGAAGAAATATAAGAGTACGCTTTTCCGTACAGCCTAAAAAAGTGGCGTGTGAAAAAACAAAAGTTTTTTCACACGCCCTTTTTTATTATTCATTCTGTATTCTCTATTATCCAATATACGTATTACCGCTTCCGGACGTCATCTGATCCATCTCTTCATACTTCACGCTGTGTCTTGTACTGTCATTCAGATCTTCATACACAACATTCGTATCGCTGTATCCCACCAGAATGACGGCATTCTGCGAATCCAGCATTGCAATGACCGGACGGCCCTGGTTGATGATGTACAGAATCTCTTCCGTCGTACATCCTGTCAGGTCGTAAGCCTCGCCGTTATTGACATCTTTTAAGATATCAATCGGTTTTTCCTGATTCTTCAGGCGGTCTTTGATTGTATTTAACACATCATCTTTATCGGTGATCGAATACTGCAGATTGCGGTTACCGCGCTCCCATACATAATTCTGGGATGAATCGACTACCACACCATTGTAATCATTTGCTTTCTTGATCGCGTCTCCGGCCTTTGTATATACGCCCTGTATATCACCATGTCCATAGACATAATATTTCTCCGGTGCGTCTTTATCGGAAAATGTGATTGTCTGTGGTCTTTCGAACAGAATCTGTTTTGGCTTGAGCACTTTTGGTTCTTTGTCTGCGATTCCGTCGTTATACGTCAGTCTTACCTGTGTCTGTTTCAGGTCTGTTGCATAAGTTTCCAGTGCGATATTGCTCTTGGTCTTCTGTTCATTATTCGTAATATAATCCGGTGCTGTTGCTGTATAAGTATCTCCGTCTTTCGATGCACGTTCCAGCGTGATCATATCTTCATCGAATGATGCACTCAGAATATAAATGCCGTCTGTCTGATATTTTTTGATCACTTTTCCTTTTTGATTCCGGATCTCCAGTTTGTACATTGGAACGGTTGCCTCTCCGGATACGGTATTTCCTATATCCTCTGTCTTGGCAACTCCATATACAAAATCACTTCTGACAAATCCAAGTGGGCGGATGCATTCTCCTTTTCCGCAGGTTACTTTCTGCTTCTTTCCTGTCTCTACATTCAGGATTGTCACTTTTGTTGCGGTCTCAAGATCTCCGTTTGCCTGATATGCGATCAGACTTCCGTCTTCCGACACAACATACTGCTGTGCATCCAGTCCTTTGACCAGTGCTTTCTTCTCGGCATCTTCGACGCTATACTGATAAAGGGTGCCGTCTACCATTGTGTACAGCATATCCGTTTTCGCATCGTAATATGACATCTCTCCGAGTTCACTTTCTGCCTGTGCATATGATTTATTTGTGGAAATAAATACTTTCTCTTCCACTGAATTCTTCTCTATATCATAATAATAGACAGCTACTCCCACTTCTCCTTCGTGCTCGCCGCGATCCATATAACCGGACACCAGGAAGGTTGTATTGCCTTTGGCATCTACCTTAAGAAGCTTGATCTTATGATCTGACACCATATTTCTCACATCTGTATTCTCCGCATCTGCGAAACCAAATACCAGTGAAATCTCGTCTGAATCTTTGTTATAATTCCAGAGTTCATTTGCCTCTACAAATGATACGATCGTGCCATCTTTATTCACCTTATAAGACAGATTTGCAGGCGCGATGCCGAGGATGATTCCTTTCTCATTCAGAACCTTCTGTGTCGCGTCGAAGATCTGTTCCATTGTCCGATCGTAATCCAGAAGATAGGTTTTCTTGGCATCTGCAATATATCTTACGCGGAAAAACTCTCTGACCGCATAGCGGTCTGCCTCATTCTCTTCTCCTTTGCAGCTTACCCGGTATTGCAGCTGTACCGACATACAGGTACTGTTCAGTTCCTTGATGCTCCAGCGTTCTCCCTGTTCTACCTGTGGTTTCAGACTGCCCCATGTGACCTGTTCATAATTCGAATTAATCGTCACGTGCTGAAGTGTGGTATTGTCCGCATCATCAGTCGGTTCAAGCGCTGCTCCGACGCCTGCATTTTCCACCTTGCCAAGTGCATTTTCATGATAATCGCTGATGTAATTCAGGCATTCTGTAACATGTGCATCTTCATCACTGACGATACGGGTATAGAAATATACCGGATCCGCACCATTTCTGTTCAGGCGGACTTCCAGGATCCGCTCTTCATCCAGTACTTTTTCCCCGCTCAGATCCAGGGTAAATCCTTTTCCCACCTTTTTAATCTTCTTATGTTCCAGCTGGCTTGTACCGTCCATCGTATAGACTTTGTAGCTGGCTCCCGTGAATTTATTCCCATATGCTTCTACGTTTACATCCAGGCTCTGGTTCGCTACCGGTGTGATCGTGTTGTGCATAGAGGATATATCCATGCGTTTTGCATAACCTGTCAGTGTATTGATCTTATATTCTCCATAAGAAAATGATATCTGTGGAAATGTTGCGGCTCCCATATCGGCCGTCATATTGTCATTCCCCTTATTTGTCACGTAGCTGAATATAATGACAGCCACGATAAATACTGCAGTCAGGATTCCTGCATTCTTTAACCTTTTTTTTAAAGTCAATGTCATTTATACTCCCTCTTTATCCTCTTTCTCCGGATGATCTTTCTCTGAATTTGCGGACTCCGTGGCGAACCCGTCCAACAGACGTCCCAGTGTCGGTGATACCCGGAGTGCTGCTTCACATCTCTTGATGGAAGCCTCTATATTATTGTCTTCTTTGGCATGCCGCTTCTTTACTGCACGTATCAGGATATTCTTTGGTGTATGCTCCATATCTATAAATTCCAGTATCTGCGTTTCATACCCCTCACGCTCCAGATACTGTGCTCTTAAGCCATCTGTGATAAGTGCTGCCATACGTTCTTTCAGAAGCCCGTATTTTAATATTGGTTCTAATATCTCATTTTTTATCTGACGGTTCAGTTCATGCTGGCAGCATGGTACCGATAAGATCACTTTCGCATCCCATCCCACGGCTTTTGCCAACGCATAATCGGTTGCGGTATCGCAGGCATGCAGGGTTACCACCATATCTACCTTATTGACACCGGTATAATCCGCAACGTCACCCTCCAGAAATCTCAGCTTTTCATAGCCATATTTTTCACTTAATTCATTACAATGACGAATCACATCTTTCTTCAGATCCAGTCCTATGATTCTTATGTCATATTCTTTCAATTCATGCAGATAATAATACATGGCAAATGTGAGATAAGATTTACCACAGCCAAAATCCAGGATTGTAAGTTCTCTTCCCCTATCAAGCTCCGGCAATATATCCTCGATAAATTCCAGGAACCGGTTGATCTGCCGGAATTTGTCGAATTTCGCATGCACGATCTTTCCATCCTGTGTCATAACACCAAGATCCTGAAGAAATGGTACCGGGACTCCCTCTTCCAGTACATACTTCTTCTTGCGGTCGTGGCTCATATTGATCTGCTTCTTTTCGCCTTTTTTCATCTTGCTTTTTATTGTTACTTTTCCCTTTTTGCTTACAAGAATTGTATAAGCTGCTCTTTGTGTCTCCATCTGCATCTGGCGCATATTTTCCATATACTTAAGAAGTATTTCACAAGCTTTTTTCTCCTCCACATTCTCGTGAAACGCCTGATTATTCCGGAATGACTCGAGCTGAAAATAAAGGACATCTTTTTTCAGGATCGGTCTTACTTTCACTTTTTGTACACCGTCTTTATTCTTCGGGTTACTCAGCGTTGCTGATATAAATTCTATATTTAAATTTTCCTGTAATAATTTGCTTAATTCATTCATAATATTATATTCTACTGTTTTTTAGACAGGAGCGCAAGTAGCGTAAATGGCAATTTTATTAATGGTTCCGGAGGATTTGCGAAAAAGGGACAACGGTAAATACAGTTTGAGCCGGAGGATTTTAAAAAAATCCTCCGGCCCAGACTATGAAATCGGGATTTTATCGTTACTTTAAACAAATCTCCATCCAGATACAATTCAAATGTCCCGCCCTGCATTTCTGTCAGCGACTGTGCGATAGACAGTCCAAAGTCCGCTGCCTTCCGTACTTCTTGATACATCTCCGCGTATGAAACGTTCCCGTCAGTTCGTCAGCTGAGATATTTAGCGGCTGCTCGGATACATTCTTAAGGCTGAAATATGCCATACCATTCTTTCTTTTTCAAGATCAGCATAGACTCTTGTTCCTTGCATT
>ENA-OQBL01000144-OQBL01000144.1-human-gut-metagenome-genome-assembly--contig:-NODE-144-length-41198-cov-10.207908_pt1 | contig 41198 bp, 31 predicted proteins | sample MGYA00242747_ERZ504553 | MGnify/ENA primary metagenome ERZ504553 (study PRJEB26092, sample SAMD00036240) | human gut metagenome | host: Homo sapiens | study: EMG produced TPA metagenomics assembly of...
CTGTACGGTGCGGGGCGCATTACGCGGCGGGATGGCTGCACTTTTTGCAGGTGGCTGGGGCTGCTCGCTCGGGCCCGGGTTTGTGATTGGCTGCGTCGGCGGGGCCCTGCTGGGGAATGTACGGCTTGGCGTGGTGCTGTACGCGGCGCAGATCGGGGCGAATTTTGGGGGCGGGAGCGGTTTGCCAGCTGCTATCCCACATTGTAGGAGCGAACATTGTTCGCCCGCTGGCCGGTTTCCGATGGGAGCGGCCTTTCCGGAAAAGCACAGCCACGCCAACTTGACGGGCGAACCATGTTCGCCTCTACAGACTGCACCCGGGAGGTTTCGGGGCGCAGCAAGGTTCTCTCTCCCACCCGCTGCGGCGGGAGCCCCCTCGCAGAGGGGGCCAAGGGGTTGCCGCAGGCCATATCCTCCGCGGTCACGTCGTCGCTGTCAGTCTGCGGGTGCGTTGTATTCTTCCGCATAGTGGGCGCGGTGCTGCTGGCAGTGCTGCCGCTGCCACCGACGGCTGTCAGCGCGGCGCTGGAGGTCAGCGCCGGATGCGCGGACTTTGCGGCGCTGGGCGGGGCGGCGGCGCTGTACGGCTGCTGCGCCTGCCTGAGCGTGCTCGGTGTCTCGGTCTGGGCGCAGCTGCGGCTGTTTGCCGGGGCGGCGTATCGCCCGCGGCTGCTAGTTTTCAGCCGCGCGGTGCACCTTGTACTTTTGCAGCTGCTCGTCAGGGTGTGTGCGCAGCTGCTGCCCGGCAGCGTTACGGCATGCAGTACGCTAGCCGCCCGCGTCCTGCCGGTTTTCCGTCTGCCGCCGGACGCCGCGGCGGCGGGGTTTGTCTTTCTCTGCGCAGCTCTTTACAAGGCCCGGCAAAGTCTTTATAATAAATGATAGGCAATACCGCATAATTCTAAGTGCCGATACGGCGAGCGAGGTGCGGCAGCTGCTGGAGCGGTGCTTAAGCCGTAAGGCGGGAATTATGCGGTGTTGTCGATAGTATATTTTGTGGTTTGAGGGTGAGTCTAATGTTTAAAAAGACCTATTACGGCGCACATATTGCCCCGGCGTGTGCTTATTGCCTGCACGGCTCCACCGCCGCCGACCCCAAAATGATTTTATGCAAGCGCAAGGGCGTTGTGTCGCCCTACTACTGCTGCCGCAAATTCAGCTATGACCCGCTGATGCGCATCCCCCGCCGCCAGGTCCTGCCCGAGCTGGACCCGCGGGATTTTACACTGGACAACTGAAAAGGAGAAGTCATGGATCACCCGAAACTTGAAGAATGGAAAGCCGTCTGGCGCGAAAGACGCTCCGTCACGATGGTGTATATCCTGCTGCGCATCTCGGTTGTGTTGGTCATGCTGGCACAGATTTTCAACGGCAACTTTGAAAACGTTTTTCTCTGCGTGCTGACGCTTATCCTGTTCATGATGCCCAGCGTCCTGGAAAAAAAGCTGGACATCACCCTGCCGAACACGCTGGAAATCATCATCCTGCTGTTCATTTATGCAGCGGAAATCATGGGCGAGATCGGCGCGTACTACGTCACCTTCCCCTACTGGGACACGGTGCTGCACACGCTGAACGGCTTTTTGTGCGCGGCCATCGGGTTCTCGCTGCTGGACATTCTGAACCGCCACAGCGAGGCGCGGTTCCACCTGTCGCCGCTGTATCTGGCCATCGTGGCGTTCTGCTTCTCGATGACCGTCGGCGTCATCTGGGAATTTTTTGAGTGTACGATGGACCAGCTGTTCTTCCTCGATATGCAGAAGGACACCGTCGTCAATACGATTGGCTCCATCATGCTGGACCCCACGGGCGGCAATACGTCCACCGTGCTGAAAAACATCACCGACGTCATCGTCGTGCAGGCGGACGGCACCCAGACCGCACTGGGGCTGGGCGGGTATCTGGACATTGGTCTGCTGGACACGATGGAGGATCTGTTCGTCAACTTCATCGGTGCGCTTACGTTCTCGATCATCGGCTACTTCTACGTGTGCAGCCGCGGCGAAAACAAGTTTGCCAAACGGTTCATCCCGGTAGCCAACAACAGCACCCGCCCGAAGGATGCACCGTCCGAAACGCCCGAAAAAAACGAAATTGAGTAAGAGGCTCTCTTAAACAGGAGCCGAACTCTCACGCCGCCGAGGCTACTTGACTTTCCATGAAATCATAGCCGGTAGTCAAAAAGTAGTCAAAACCCACAATTTTAAACAGCACAAAAAACAAGCGCTGAAACATCACGTTTCAGCGCTTGTTTTATGTCTGAGTGTTACAAAAAAGATACCCTGTAATTGCGGAAATAAAAAATCAAAATTTCAAAAATCTTTTACTATTTTTCTGTTTTGGTCTTATTGTTCCCTTTATTCCGAAAATTTCATAAGCACTTTCTTGTCCAATTGGTACTTATCCTTATTCTTTTCCATTTTATAAAGAGTCACTTTTTCTTTCTCACAATATTCCCTTACACTCTTTTCAAAGTCCCCCTCTGCCCTACACCCCAAAGTAATAGATGTCGGCCGTATCATTTCCAACAAAGCGCCCTTATCGGCTTTGTTCCATCGCGTTCCGCAGGCTGCTTCATCCCGAATTATACGCCATTCTTTCTCATAGTTCCACTCTGAAGATTTCGTAGTGATGCTTTCTACAAAAATTTTCATGGTATCGCGATCTAAATTTTCAGATTCCAATGAGCTTAGAGTTACTCTATCATTTGTATATATAACAGGAACTGGCGTAAACTTCAATTGGTTCGATATCTTTAATAATTCATATTCAACGCACATTCCCTTATGGTTATTCGCATAATGCGCCCACATCAGTAATGATGAATCCGATTCGCTTAAGCAGGAAATTCCCGTTGTCCGTTTGGTTTCTTCAAATTCTTCCTGTAAATTATGAATCTGCTTATGTACAACACCTTTCAGGTTCATCCACCCCGAACTTCCTTGGCGGATTCTCCGTTCCTGAGATGCCTCCTTCAAAAAGCATTCAAATAGTGCCTTCTCATTAATTGAAATGTCACAATCAAAAGCATCATTAAAGTTGCATGGTGCTGAATACCACATTTCATGCTTTTTGATTGTGTCAAGATTCAACGGGTTTTCTGAATAATATTTGTACAGATATTTCGGCGCATTGAAATAATAAAATTCTCCAATTTTTTCGTATACCGCATCACGGGACCGCCCTGTTTCTGTCAACGCAGTGATAATTAGAGTCCGTAAGACACGATTATCTTGTTCCCGTTCGTCAATTGGCACAGCCATTCTCCTTTTCTGATCAGAAAATTTCTTAATTCTGCCTACGGCTTTAACTCATGCACTTATTCTTCCGCCGCCTCTATCTGTAACAGTCGGTGATCCTCTGTCAGCACCTTCATCTGGCTAATTGCAATAGCATTGAGCTTTGCCAATCTTTCTGCTTGCGGCATTCCCTCATTGATGAATACTGCATTTAGGTTTTCCAAATTAGACAAGCAAACAAGCTGCGAAACATTCGCATAATCGCGGATATTTCCCCTTAAATCGGGATTAGCATCACGCCACTCTTTAGCTGTCATCCCGAACAGCGCCATGTTCAAAACATCTGCTTCATTGGCGTAAACCAAAGAAATCTGTCTGGCAGACAGTTCCGGCGGTATCAGATTTTCCTTAATCGCATCGGTATGGATGCGATAGTTGATTTTTGCAAGGTTTCGTTTGATATCCCAACCGAGTTGTTTCATTTCCTCGGTCTTAAGCCGTTCAAACTCCTTGACCAGATAGAGTTTAAATTCTACCGATATCCATGATGCAAACTCGAATGCAATTTCCTTATGCGCATAAGTGCCGCCATAGCGCCCAGCCTTAGATACAATGCCAACAGCACCCGTTGCCTCTACCCATTTTTGCGGTGTCATCACGAAGCTGTTTAATCCAGCCTGACTTCTAAACGCATCGAATTCGACACGGTTAAAATCCGGGTTATAAAGTGTCTCCCACACACCAAGGAACTCAATGGTGTTTCTATTGCGGAGCCAGTTCTGGATAATGTAACGCGGATTATCGCTATCCTTGATTTTGGCAATATCCGTTAAGCTAAGGAAATCATCTCTTTTGAGATCCCACTGCACATTGATTTCTGTCCCCCGAACAACCAACTTATCCATTCCTGTTTCCTCGCAGTTAAATTATCATTTTTATTCAGTATAGCATACTTTTTTACTCATGTCGAGATGCTTTTTATATGAGCAGCTACTCCTTGTTTTGAAATTCAACGCTCCACACTTTTAATATAAATAGAGATTCCCTTATGTCGAAGAATCGCAATCGTCAACATAAGAAAATCTCTTTTTCTATAAATATTCTTTTACAGTAACAACATCGCCTTTTCGTAGCCACCAATTAACCGTATTTCAATTTCATTGCGAGACCTCACCGTGATTTTCTCAATAATCCGCGCGGTCAGCGCATCGTCATATTCTTGGATTTGCAGGTCCTTGGCTGACAGCAGCATTTCCGGCCGGCTGACTTTTTCCTGTCGGGCGGCGCTGTCCTCAATGGCTTTTTTCAGGCTCTTAATTTTATTATTCAGCTTTTTCAGCCTGTCATCCAGAAACGGAGTATCCTCATCGAAGTCCAAAGACATTTCCAGCAGTCGGTCAAATTCCTGCTGGGTCTGCTCCAGCCGCTCCTGTAAATTGGGCTTTGTGCTTTCGCCGGTCTGGATGTTATGCAGGATACCGTTGATCTGGGCAGCAACTTCATCGGTGAAGTTTGCCGCCAAATCCTGTACCGCTTTCAAAATGGCACGGTGCAATTCTTCTTCGGGGATGGACGGCGAATTGCCGCAGAATTTCGTTCCGTACTTGATGCGGTTCACGCACCGCCAGACGATTTGCTTTCTGCCGTGGATATTCCAAGTCACCCGCTTGTAAGGGCTGCCGCAGTCACCACAGAACAGTCGTTCGGACAAGGCGTACTTGCTGTTATAGCGCCCGCGGCGGCGCTTGCGTTGATTGGCAGCCGACTTACTGTTGCGGCGGGCAATCTCTGTTTGCACCTCTCGGAACATTTGCTTACTGACGATACCCTCATGATAATTTTCAATGTAGTATTGCGGAAGCTGCCCGGTGTTTTTCTTATGTACACCCGTCAGCACATCCTCGGTAAAGGTCTTTTGCAGCAGCACATCCCCACAGTATTTTTCGTTTTGCAGGATGCGCTGGATGCTTTGCGCTGACCATTGCAGATTGGTTTCGGTCGTAATCAGCACTGCACCGTAATTTTGCAGAAATCGCAGGATGCGGTATAAGGTTGCAATGTCGTGGCTCAACCGGTCAAGGCTCTGCACCATGACGGCATTGACGCGACCCTGCTGCACAGCGGTAAGCATGGCGAACAGGGCCGGGCGCCAAAATTCGGTGCCGTACTTTTGCTCCATACAGGAGTTAACAATGATGTAACCGCGCCTGTCGGCTTCACGCATGACTTCTGCAAGCTGTTCTTCCAATGCGGGCAGGTTCAGTGCGGCACTGCGGGCGAACGCCCATACTTTGTATTCTGTCATAGCGGCACCTCAAAACTGGTCCATCAGCGGCAGACGGACATCAAAGCGCGGCTTGCCAAAGGATGCCCGCGTGAAGCGGTCGCCGACAAAGCGTTCCAGCCCGCTGTTGATGAGCTCGGCGTTTAAGTCACATTCAGTGGTAATAAGGTAGACATCATTCTGACGCAGAATTTCAATAACTCCCACCAGTATGTAGCTATTGCGGCTGATTTGCTCCAAATCGCGCACCATCACGGCTTCAATCCGACCGTTCTCTACTGCGTCCAGCATGGTGCGCAGACCGATGCGGTCTTTCAAGGTGTTGCCGCTGCAATGGTCAAAAGATGTACCGCGTACAAGGAATCCATGCCCTGCTGCTGCGTGCAGGAGAACGACAGCGTAAGGAACGCCGTCCGCAGCTGTCTGGCAAAATCCTTGTAGTGCGCCTGTTGTAATAAAAGGCACAATTCATCCATGGCGCGCGAGGATAGTGTTTCCGTGTACATCTGACGGGCGGCATCGGGCAGTTTGTGTGCCTCGTCCACCACCAGCGCCTGATAGCTGCGCAGGAGCAGCAGTCTATCTTCTTGCCGATGCGATGCGTCGGCAAGAAGATAATTGTGATTGCAAATTTGGATGTCGGGTTTCATGGAATCTCGCAGATATTGCTGGTAGCGGCAATCCAAGCGCAGAAAGCAATCACGCGGGCAGGACTGCGGCACACAAATACGGCAGCGGTCATACCGGGAAAGTTCCGGGATGTGATCCATGTCCAAAATGTGCGCAGCAATGTTCAGGCTGTTGGTCTGCCGTTTTCTGCTTGGCTGCACCAGCGATGCTCTTTCGGCAAGGCGGGCATCGCAGACAAAACGCTCTTTGCCCTTGCGGACAACGGCTGTGATGGGTGCGGTGATGATACCCTCGTCCAGCAAAATAGCGGACAGGTCGGGCAGATACTCTGTAAGGATAGCGTCCTGCAAGGCAACGCTGGAAGTGGAAATAACGATAGGCAGTTTCATCCGTTCGGGACGATTCATCTGCCAAAGGATACAGCCCACGAGGTAAGCCAGCGTTTTGCCGGTGCCTACGCCTGCTTCGCACAGGGAAATTTCCTTATTATATAAGGTATCTAAAACTTCATGGCAAAGTGCGATTTGTTCCTCGCGCACCGCCATGCCGTGCCGGGGTAAAATCTCCCGGAAAATCTGTTCGGCTATGTGGTGGGATTCCGCATAGCCCGTTGGATAGGTTTGCATTTTACACCCCTGTTTTCCATCCCGTTTAAAGCAAAATGATGGGCGGCAGGCGCTTGGGGTCCTGCTGCCCACGATTTGCCCTAAACGGCAAAAGTAGATAGTTAAGAAACTGTGCCACATTTGCCGCCCGCACCCCTGACACCGGGAACACAACAGGCAGGCCACTGGCAATGGCCGTTCACTGACTTTGCCGGAGTCTTACTGCTTACAACTCCGGCTCGGTCACCCCCTCTGACGCGGGAGGCTGCAGGTGTATCATTATAGCCTTTTCCTTGGCAACATATGGTTTTGCCAAACCGCCCATCGGGTCTGCCGGAAAAGGAACGTACCTGTTATGCTGGGTATTCAGTTGTCAAGGTGCTGGGGAACGGACTATATCCGCTAAAGAGAAAAGCGTCGGAGAATGGAGTGTGCCGCCATACAATCTTCTTCTATTTCTGCCTCATTGTACTTCCTGCGAAGCCACTCAATTTCTATCGGTTTTAAGTATGCTGTATGAGAATTGGGTCTGCGGTCTATAAGAGAAATTCCTCCATGCGGACCGGGCTTCGTGTCAATTTCGTAAAAGTCCATAAGGTAAACAATATCATAATTGATTGTGCGGCGAGAAACGCCGAACCGTTTCGCAAAATCATCGATGCTATATTTTTTATATGTATATAAAAGCTCAATAATTTCATTGCGGCGTATTTCGACGTCAGACACTCCATCACCTCCTCTCATTTCTCTAAACCCCATCTTAAATGTAATTAGTGCAAAAACCTTGCACTAATTATTTGAACTTTTTGTGAATTTTTGAAGTTAAAAAACACCGCCGATTTCAGTAAAGGAATCAGCGGTGTTTTGTATTAGAAGTTTTTTATTCCGACTATATGCCAATAGCGGAAAAGTTCCTGTCTCATACAGAAAGATTCAGTGTAAGTTCTTCAATGAAATATCTCTGTACTAGTTTTTCTGCTGTTTGCAATGTATCAGGTACAGCATAAAATTTATGGCAATACCGCACAATTCCCGCCTGACGGCTTAAGCACCGTTCCGGCGGCTGCCGCACCTTGCTCGCCGTATCGGTACTTAGAATTATGCGGTATTGCCTTATATTACTTCACCTATTATTATGTGTATCCTTACCATCTTGCTTTTATAAACTTTTTTCATCTGTTTTGCTTGCGTATCCAGCACAGACTGATTTCTAAGTTGCGGCGCATTTCTATCCCGATGTACGCTGCCAAGCGAATAGTCTTACTTCACACCCTTGTCACCAAGGTCTGACAGGTACCGCGCACGGCATAGCTGCCGCTGCCTGCGGGCAGGAAGAAGCTGTCGCCCTTCTTGACGGTCACGGTCTCACCGCCGCAGGTCAGCTCGCCCTCGCCATCTGTGATGAGCAGCGAAACAAAGCTCTTCTCGTCCGCTGTGTCCTCAAATGCGCCGTCCTTGGCATCCACGGTGAAATACTCACACTGCGCAAGATGGCTGCCGAAGTCATGCTTGACAGGCGGGGTACGCAATGTCACGTCCAGCGCCTTCTCCACGTGCAGGGCGCGGGGCTTGCCGTCCGCCCCCACGCGACCGTAGTCATAAACGCGGTAGGTCACGTTGGAGTTCTGCTGCACCTCGGCAATAACGATGCCCTTGCAGATGGCGTGCAGCGTGCCGGACGGAATAAAGAAGCAGTCACCCTTGTGTACCGGCACGGCGTTCAACACCTCGGTCAGGGTGTTGTTCTTGATGCGCTCCTCAAACTCCGCCTTGGAGATTTCATGGTCAAAGCCATAGTACAGGAAGGCACCCGGCTCACAGTCCAGCACATACCACATTTCGGTCTTGCCGTACTGATGCTCGTTTTTCAGCGCGTACTCGTTGGAGGGGTGTACCTGAATGGACAGATTGTTCTTTGCGTCAATGAACTTTGTCAGGATTGGGAACTGTTCAAACTTCTCGCAGTCGGTGCCAAGGCAGCCCGGGTGGGCGGTCACATAGTCCGCCAGCGTTGTGCCGTCCGCCAGATAGCTGGGACCGTCCGGGTGGCAGGAAAGCACCCACGCCTCGGCCAGCGGGTTCAGATCGCTCTTGATGCCAAAGTCACTGCGCAGGCGGCTGCCGCCCCACAGGTAATCCTTGCAGCTGGGAGTCAATTTCAGTATATTCATATGGATCTCCTTTACCTCAAAATTTCATTTTTTACTCAGGCATCTTCTGTTTCCTGTTCTCGCAAAAAATAGCACACAATAAACGCTGACTGTGTCATGCCCAGCCAGAGTAGAAACACCGCATTCCAGCCTCGGCTATGCCGCCGATGCCCCGTGCGGTCGCAGCTGCACCAAAATAGGTTATGGCGCTCAGCACAGGGCGCTAAAATCTTCACTTTAAGCAAACCACTTCTCGGCGTCTTTCACAATTTCACATTCGACCCTTTCAGCAGCTTCTCTGTTTTCGGCACTGACAGAAATGTAAATTTTCAGTTTCGGCTCCGTGCCGGAGGGACGCACGACAATAGAGCAGTTATCTTCCAGCAGGAACTTCAGCACTTCAGACTTGGGCAGCCCGTCCAGGCCATAAGCATAATCCAGCAGCTTTACAACCTTCTTACCGCCAAACGCTTTGATATTGCCGCGGAATGCCTGCATAATGCTCTGCATCTTGGCAAAACCGGCGCTGCCGTCGAACTCGTAGCTGTGCAGGGTGTTCAGGCAGTAGCCATAGGTCTTGTACAGCTCGTCCAGCTTATCCAGCAGGCTGATGCCCTTGGTGGCGTAGTAGCTGAACATCTCGCAGATCATGTAAGCACCGTCCACGCCGTCCTTATCGCGGACGTAGGAGCCGGTCAGGTAGCCGTAGCTTTCCTCAAAGCCGAACACATAGCTGTCTGCCCTGCCCTGCTTTTCCAGCTTGCCAATCTGCTCACCGATAAACTTGAATCCCGTCAGCACATTGATTGTCCGCAAACCATAATGGGTAGCGATTTGCTCGCCCATATCCATCGTCACGATGGTTTTGATCATAACCGGGTCAGTGGGCATCTTGCCGTGTTTCACACGCTGGCAGCAAATATAATCCAGTAACAGCATACCTGTCTGGTTTCCGGTCAGCAGTTCATATTTACCCGCCTTGTTCTTGACTGCAATGCCCACACGATCGCAGTCCGGGTCGGTGGCAAGCAGTAAATCCGCATTGCACTTTTTGGCATACTCCATGCCCAGTGCCATAGCTTCTTTAATCTCCGGATTCGGGTACGGGCAAGTCGGGAAGTTCCCGTCCGGCTGCTCCTGCTCCTTGACCACGGTGATGTTGGTGTAGCCCATCTCCTTCAGTGTGCGGGTCACAGGCTTCAGGCCGGTGCCGTTCAGCGGGCTGTAAACAATAGCCACATCCTTATTGACTTCTTCGCCAAACAGGACAGACTGATTCTTGACCTCATTCACAAATGCGGTATAGACTTCGTCCGGGATGTACTGGATGTTGCCGCTTGTAACACCTGCTTCAAAATCGCTAGTCTTGACGTCTGCAAAAATGTCCAGCTTCTCGATTTCGGCAAGAATCTCCGCAGCAGCCTCAGTGGTAATCTGGCAGCCATCTGCGCCGTAAACCTTGTAGCCGTTGTATTTGCTGGGGTTATGGGAAGCGGTGACCATGACACCCGCAGAGGTATGCAGATAACGGGTCGCAAAGGACACGGTAGGCACCGGCATCAGAACAGGCCAGATACTCACCTTGACCCCATTGGCTGCAAAAACACCAGCAGCGACTTTTGCGAACACGTCGCTCTTGATGCGGCTGTCATAGCCGATTGCCACAGAAGGCTCTGCAAAGTTTTTCTTCAGATAGTCAGCCAAGCCCTGCGATGCTTTTGCGACCGTGTAAATGTTCATGCGGTTGGTGCCTGCACCGATTACGCCGCGCAGACCACCCGTGCCAAAGTCAAGGTCACGGTAGAAGGCATCCTCGATTTTGGCATCGTCCAGCGTTTTCAGTTCGGCGGCAACATCGGCATCTGCCGTTGCATTAGCAAGCCATCGCTCATATTCTTTTTGATGTCCATCTTAATTTTCCTCATTCCATGCGGCTTTTGGCCAGCAGGGCTGCACCGATGACCCCTGCGCGGTAGCCCAGCGTGCAGGCTGTAATGCGGGTATGTTTTTGGGCAAAATCATGTCCGAACACCATGGGCTCCACGGCGGCACGCAGCGGCTTCAGCAGGTTTTCACCCTGGTTGGCTACACCGCCGGACAGCCCGATGACCTCCGGGAAAAAGATGTTAATCAGGTTGGCAATGCCTACCGCAAGATAATGAATGTAGGTATCCACAACCTGCTGTGCGGCGGCATCCCCCTGCGCAGCGGCATCAAATGCCGTGCGACCGTTCACGTCTTCCGGCTTTGCGGCCAGCACGTTCAGCGCACTTTCCGGGTGGGCAAGCCGTGCTTCTTTTGTCATGCAGATCAGTGCGGTGGCACTGGCCAGTGCCTCAAGGCATCCATGACGTCCGCAGGTGCAGCGCGGGGCGTCTGCTGTATCAAGAATCACCATGTGTCCGGCTTCGGAGGCGGCGCCGGTGTAGCCTGTCAGCAGTTTTCCATCCAGTACAACGCCTGCACCAACGCCGGTTCCCAAAGTAACGACAACGGTACTCTGTGCGCCTTTAGCGCAGCCCGCAAGAGCCTCGCCCAATGCAGCAACATTTGCATCATTACCAACGGCAACCGGCAGACCTGTCTTTTGCGCCAGATATTCCTCCATTGCAAAAATCATGCCAATCTAGGTTGTTGGAATACAGCACCGTTCCGCCGTCCACAGTTCCCGGGCATCCGACACCAACACCTGCAACGTCCTTTCCCTCCGCCAGCTGCAGGCACAGCGCTGCAATGTCATCGCAGACAGCTTCCGCCGGGCGCGGCAGGTTTGTGGGGGTGTTGGCTTCGCACAGAATTTCACCCTCGCTGTTCACAAGTGCGGCCTTGATGTTTGTGCCGCCAAGATCTACGCCCAGATACAACATATGCCGTTTCTCCTTCCTTGCTTTACTCTACGGTCAGGTCGGCGCGCAGCAGAATATTCTCTGCATTGTCGCCAAGCTGGAGTTCAAATTTTTCCGGGTTCTACCCGCCATACATAATCAGGACCAAGGGTACGCAGCTGCTTTGGTCCGACAGTCAGTTCCACCCGACGGCTTTCACCGGGCGCAAGCGTCAGACGGCGGAAAGCTGCCAGCTGGCGCTCCGGCTTTACGACGGAGCTGAACATATCCCGCACATACAGCTGCGGCACGGCATCGCCGGTGTACTTGCCGGTATTGGTGACCGTGACACTGACAGTGACCGTGTCCTGCGGGTCGATCACGCTGCGGCTCAGGGCCATATCGCGGTAAGCAAATGTTGTGTAGGTCAGACCGTAGCCAAACGGATACAGCGGCAGCCAGTCCATCTCCACATAGCGTTTTCCGCCGCCGGGTCGCCGGCTGTAATGGCAGGGAATCTGCCCGACACTGCGCGGGAATGTGATGGGAAGCCGTCCACCCGGGGCTGCATCGCCAAACAGTGTTTTTGCAATAGCGGTGCCGCCCTGCTCACCGGGGAACCACGCCTCCAGAATGGCAGGCAGATGATCGTTTTCCCAATTCGCCGTAACGGGGCGTCCGCTTTGCAGCACCAGCACCACAGGGGTTCCGGTTGCATAAACAGCCTGTACCAGCTCAAGCTGTCTGCCGGGCAGGTTCAGGTCGGTGCGGTCAAAGTTCTCGCCGCTGGTCTCCTCGTTGTCGCCCATGCAAAGGATGGCGACATCCGCTTTGCGTGCGGCTTCCACTGCTGCGGGGAAATTTTCCCGCCCGGCGCTGTACCCGAAAATCACGCGGGCGCCCCGCCGGTCGTTGACAAACTCAATGCGGATTTTATAAGTGCGTCCGGCTTCAAAGTGGAAATCCAATGCCTGGTCAGCGCTCTTATCCTTGCCCCAGCCATCAATCAGCAGTTTGTCATCCACGTACAGGCGCATACTATCCTGCGTACTCAGCCCGATGCAGCCATCCATTGTGCGGGGCATAACCACAGAACCCGTCCAGACAACGCTGAAACAGTTGGCATCCAGTGCAGGATGCGGCAGTGCGAAAATCCAGTTGAAATTGACGGTACGATCCGTGCGAACCTGCACCGGTTCGCCCTGCGGCACAGGTCCGTTATAATAGCGGCCTGTCAGCCCGGCTTTGCCGTTTTCATCGTACAGCATGGACGGACCAAACGGGTGCAGCGCCTGCCCCAGAAAGTTGCAGCCGCGCTCGTACAGCACCTCGGTTTCGGGGCTGACTGCAGCACGGATTCCATCCAGCACAGAAACCCCGCCTTTACGGCCGCGTGTTTCGGTATAGTCGCCATAAGAAACCGTATCAGCTGCCGGACCGATGACTGCCACGCTGCGCAGGTCTTTTCTGATCGGCAGCAAGCCATCATTCTTGAGCAATACGATGGATTTTTCCGCTATTTTTTCCGCGGTGGTCAGGTGTTCCGGGCAGCGCAGGATTTTATCGGCGCGTTTTTCATCCGTATAAGGATTTTCAAACAACCCCAGTGCAAATTTCATACGCAGCACACGCCGACACGCCGTATCCAGCACCGACATCTTCATGGAACCGCTTTCAATCAGGTGGGCAATCGCTTTCTGCCAGACATCATGCGGAAAGTCGTAAAGCTGCAAGTCTACGCCGGCTTCCAGACCAAGGCGGATGGCCTCCTCCGGCGTTTCGGCAATAAAGTGCCAGTCATACAGGCGGGAAACCGCCGTCAGGTCGCTGCGGACAAACCCCGGCATACCAAACTGCCCGCGCAGGACATCCGTTAAAAGCTCATGGTCCATGGATACCGGAATACTGTCGATGGAGTTGTAGCTGCACATAGCGTCGCACGCTTTGCCGTCTGCAAAAGCCGCTTCAAAGACAGGCAGACAGTCGCTGAATACATCGTGCCGTCCCATGGTGCAGGGGGCGCAGTTCAGCCCACCCACAGGGTTGCCGTAGCCAACGTAGTGCTTAGGCTCGGCAGCCACGGCGTCCGGTGCCGTCAGGTCTGTCCCCTGCATACCCCGTACGGTTTCGCGCGCAAACTCAGCACAAAGATGTGTATCCTCGCCATAGGATTCTTCCGCACGACCATACCGTGGGTCACGAATCAAATCCATAACAGGGCTGTATGTTTCATGAATGCCGCAAGCCCGGGACTCTGCCGCAATGGCGTGTCCCATCTCGCGCCCGAGTTCAGGCTCAAAGCTTGCCGCCAGACCAATTTGCTGCGGAAAACTGGTTGCGTTGTTTGTCATCAGCCCATGCAGTGCTTCCTCGCTAAAAAGGTATGGGATGCCAAGACGTGTGTTTTCTATGGCATACCGCTGCACAACATTGGCTTGGGCAGCAGTCATACCGCGCAGTTGCACACTGCCGACACTATTGTGCTGCATCAGTGCATCAAACCGCTGCATATCCACGGCTGTAACCTTGCCGTTTTCGTCCTGCGTTGTAAAATCGCCGGAATAATACTGATCTGTCTGCAGGATTTTTTCTTCAAGGGTCATCCGGCTCATCAGGTCGCTAATGCGCTCTTCTGTCGAAAGATCCGGGTTCTGGTATGGGTACATCTTTTTTCTCCCTTTATGTTACAGAGGGCAATTTTCGCCCATTTATAATCAGGTTGGCAAAACCGCCGATGCCTGCCACAAAAAAACAGCAGCGAAATTGAGCTGTCCCCCATAGATTTTTCCAGCATGGGCTGGATGGCGGTTCCCACTGCGGCCGATGTGCAGGTGGCAATGCTGCTCATGGCAGCCGTTACGCCAAAGTAAGCGGTTTTGCCGCTTTCAGGACTCAATGCAAATTGCAGGTTTGTGCTTGCCAGTGATGCGCCGCCTGCACAGCCCGCCGCAACGACAATCAGAACCGGCGCAACCAAATGTGCAAAGGAAGGGCGCACAAAGGACCAGCCCAGCGTGCAGGAAAGGTTCAGGAATGCAGTAAGCCAAATAACGCAGTTCCACGCAGTGCGGTCGGCCAGCCGCCCCCACACCCAGCTGCCTGCCATGCCCACAACAGCGGACACGACACCCACCGATGTGATGAAGGTGTGGCTGAGTCCCAGCACCCGCAGCTCATACACGGAAAGGAACGGAGAAGCAAAGCCGCCGGTCAGCCCGCCGATGACGCAGTAAAAAAGCAACGGACGGTAAGCAGGGTCGCGCACTGGGCGCAGAATATCCGCCGGGCGCATTTTGGAGGTGAATTTTACCGGGTTCTCTCTTACCGAAGCAAGCAGAACGGCATCCACCACAGTAAGCGACAGGCTAACAATACCGATGATAAGAAAGCCGGTATAGCCCTGCCCCTGTTCCAGATAATAATCCAGTACGCGACCAAGTGCAAGTGTTGCCGCGCTGGAAACGCAGGTTCCGATAATGCTCTTGACGGCGTAGAACTGACCGCGCCCACCTTGTGGGGCGATGCCCAAAACCATGTGTTCCAGCCCCGGCGTAACAAGCCCCGCAGAGAAAAAGCCGATGGTATAAAGCACCAGCACCACAGCGCGGGCATGACCGGGGTCCGGCAGAGCCAGCGGTATCAGCAGGATGCTGCTGACCGAAAGCCGGAACACCACGCACATAAGCCATATAGCCAGTTTGCGGTGGTGCATCCGTTCAAACACAAAGGGCGAGATAAACTGCAGTACGCACCCGAAAGACGGTATCATGGCCGCTGCGGCGCATAAGGATACGGACGCCCCAAGGCTGCTCAAATACCCGGCCAAAAAGTTTCCTGTGGCAATGGCATAAATCACACCGGCCACTGCGCCTTCGGCAATAATACGATGTCGTCCGGCTTGCAACTCATCTTCGGTCGGCGTATGCGCCGGAAAAAACAACGGATAAAACCATCCCATGGCTTACCTCCCGGTAGGCGCCTCCACGGTTCCGTAAGCGCGTCCGCGGAGAAGATCCGCGTAACGGCAGATCAGGCTTGTCAGAACCGACAGGCTGCTTTCCTTGCTGACCTGACGCCACTGCGCACGGTAGCGCTGCAGCCAGTGTTCCAGCGCAGCTGCCATAGCATCTGCTTCGGGATCGTGCGGGCAGCCGGCATTGAGCCATGCGCCGATACGGTTCCACAGCACAATGATGTCTGCCGTCTGGCAGAGTACCTGTACAATCTGCTTTTTTGCCGGCAGGAAGGTTTGCTGCGTCCGCAAGGATGTCCGTCTTTGCCTTTTCTACGGCGCGGTTGGCATCGTCAATCTTTGTAAAGTCTACCTCAGAAAGGATCTCGGCGCGGGTTTTCTCATCACATTCCATCCAGTTGACGGTATTCCGCCAGTCAAAGACTTCATAGTCCTGCAGCTTTGCCATCAGACCGGCAAACTGCCCCGTGGTATCGCCGTAATACAGGCGGGAAACCGCTTCGTTCAGCTCGTCAAATTCCACAGGCTCTGCATTCCAACCGAACGCTGCACCGTACAGGACGCCCGGAATCGTCAGGCGCGGGTCATTGACATGACCGTAATCACCCCAGTCCGTGTTCAAAAGACCGATTGCGTGGTACTTGTGTGCGTGGTGGCACATGGTGCGGATGTTCAGGTAAGAATTATACATCAGGGGCATCCAACGATTCCAACCGCATACGCCGGGGCAAGCATACTGCGTAATCCCGCTGGCGGCAATATCCCGGATTTCATTTTCCCGCTGGTGCGGCAGATAACCCCAATTCAGGCAGATGGTTTCTTTGGGCAACTCGGCACAGCTTTCCGGGAAACGCCACATGATGTCGCCCCAGAACTGCGGTGTCACCCCCTGTGCAACAAGGTATTCGCACAGCGCTTTCACATGGCTGAGATACAGGCTGCGCTCTCCCTGCTCCTCGGCAAGAGCCTTGCTGCGTCCCTTGCCCAAATCAAACGTTTCGTCATCACAGATATTGAATTTGCTGCTGCGGAAAAGCGGACGGTATTCGTCAATCAGCCCTTTTACAAAATCCAGTGCATCGGGATTGGATACGTTCAGGGTATGGTGATGCCCTGCATAGGTATAACTGAACGGAATCTTTTCCGAGTCAGGCAGCTCGCAGAGGTCGCAGCAGGTTTTTGTGCTGAGAATGCGATACATATGCCCGAAGGTAGACAGGGAAGGAACGAGTTCAATGTGCCGGGCAGCACAGTAATCATCCAGTTCCATAATCTCCTGCGCCGTCAGCGGCGTATCCTCGCGCCATGCTTCGCTCAAATCACGGAAAAGATAGGTATGCTCAATATAGAGCTGCCACTGATTGATCTTGTAACGGCAGAGAATATCTGCCACCTGTTTCAGATAATCCATCGTCGGGACACGTCCGCGGGAGCAGTCCTGATAATAGCCTCTGTTAGCAAGATCGGGCCAGTCCTCAATTTCCAGCGCGGGAAGTACAGCACCGTGCTGTTCAATATACTGGCACAGTGTCTGCACACCGTTGCAGAGTGCTTCATCGCTGCCGGCTTTCAGCGTGATACATTCCGGCGCGATGCTCAGCGTGTAACGGTTTTGCGGCAGGGCGGTATCCACCGTAAGTACAGCGTCGCCTGCCCGGGGCTTGCCGCGGGTGAACGGCACTTCCAGCCCGGCATATTCCCGTAGGCAACTCTGCAGCATCTGCGCATAGAGCAAAGCGGCGGGTTCTGTCTGCCACAGGGTAATCCGGCTCTGATTATCCAGCATATGGGTTCCTGCCGGGTGTTCGATCTTGTGTGGATTAGGAATAAACTCCATCATCATTTCCTCCATAAAAAGGCACGGGAAGTGGGCACATTGCCAACCGCCCGTGCAGAATGTTCGGACTATGTTTATTTAGCGGATGCGAATTGTCTTGATTTCATACGGCTTTACAGTAAAGGTAATCTTGCCGTCTTTGACTTCAACCGGCTCACCGTCAGGCTGTTCCAGACAGTTGCAGCTTTCTGCCTCGTTGAAGGGAAGATTCCAGTCCATGGTGACGTTTGTCAGGCTGTTCTCGCATTCATACATACGCACAATGGCACCATCGCCATCCTCGGCGCGTTTAATGGTTTCCAACACTACATTAGATGTATCCAATCCGGCAAGGCTGAAGCTTTCGCCCGGTTTTCCGCCCTGAACAGCCAACGCAGGCTGGTTCAGGAAGAACGCCTGCGGCACCGTGCCGGCGGCCTGCCATTTTTCGGCGTGCGGATAAATGGCATATGTGAAATGGTGAACTTCCTGATCCGTGGTAGGATTCGGTTCAATACCGGACTTAATCAAGGTCAGCCCAATCACAGAATCCTTAACAGAGTGGCCGTACTTGCAGTCGTTCAGCATACTGACGCCGTAGTGGCCTTCGCTCAGATCCATCCACTTCTGACCGCAGCTCTCAAAGCGTGCGCGATCCCAACTGGTGTTGGTATGCGTCTTGCGGGTCAGGTTGCCGTACTGAATTTCAAATGTAGCTTCATCAGTATGGACATTAACCGGGAAATGAACCTTCAGCAGACTTTGGTGTTCGTGCCAGTCCACGGTCGTGACAAACTCAATTCGACGCTGTTTTGCATAGAAATGGATATCCTGCACCAGGGTGGAATTGCTATAATTGCGTTCAATATGCAGTGTAGCGCGCACAGGTCCATTCTCAGTCCACGTGAATTTCTGTAGGTCGGTGACATCCCAGAATTTTTCGGTATAGAAAATATCGATATCCCAGTTGTCATAGTAGATGGGCTTATCCTCATATACGCGGAAGAGGTTACCTGCCTGACCGGGCTTGAGCACCTCTCGACAGTTCTCCTTATCGAAGATGCCGATCATCTGACCGTTCTCATCAAAGGTAACCGTATAGAACGGGGTGTCGATCTTATGTCCATCGGTCGCAATTTCAAAAGGCGTAGCCGAAGCCTGTGCCGGTACAACCGCAAACGTTTTGCTGCCCTTGGCAGGCAGGTCGTTCAGAAATACTACCGCACCGTCAGCTGTTTTTTGTACGGGATACACATTACCCGTTTCGTCCTGCAAAGCCTCTGCCTTGCAGTCATCCAGTTCAACCACATCGCTGCGGACAAAGCCGGTAGTGTTGTACACGGTAACGCCATCCCCTGCGGGGGTCAGCGCATGCAGGCGCTCCTCGCGCAGTGCCGTAATCTCGGTTTCCATCTCGGCATATTCCTTTTTCGTGACTTCGTATACTTCGTGGATGGAGGAGCCGGGCAGAATATCATGGAACTGATTGATGAGGATTCCATGCCACAGCTTGTCGATTTCTGCCTCCGGGTATGCAACCTTGGCTTGTGCCAGCAGGCTGAGCAGCTCCAAGTCCATCATGTGCAGCTCAATCTTACGGTTGGAACGCTTGTTGCGCGCCATGGAGGTGTATGTGCCGCGGTGATACTCAAAGTAGAGTTCACCTTCCCATGTGGGCAGGCGGCGGTTGTCCTTCACACGCTCAGCCAGCTCGTCAAAGTAGGTGCGTGCAAAAGCCTGCCGCACCTTGGGCAGCCCCTCGATGCCCTTTTCCATACGGGTAGAGGTTTCCAGCATAGCGCGGGTCGGACCGCCGCCGCCGTCGCCGTAACCGTAGGAAATCAGGATATCATTGTTGATGTCCTTCTGCTGGTAACGGTGCCAGCCGCCGATCAGTGCATCAGGGTGCAGGATGCCGTTGTAAGTCGTGAAGAAGTCGTTCTCGCTTTGTCCGACACCCAGCGTTGTGACAAGGTGGGTCAAAATTTCGGTGCCGTCAATACCGCGCCACTTGAAGGTGTCGTAAGGCATTTTATTGAACTGGTTCCATGCCAGCTTTGTGGTCATAAAATAATCAATGCCGCACTTTGCCATAATCTGCGGCAGCGCGCCCGAATAGCCGAATACGTCCGGCAGCCAGAGAATGCGGTTATCCACATCGAATTCTTCCTTGAAGAAACGCTTGCCGTACAGGAATTGGCGTACCAGACTCTCGCCGCTGGTCAGGTTGCAGTCCGCCTCAACCCACATACCGCCTTCGGGTTCCCAGCGTCCCTCCGCCACGCGCTGTTGAATCTGCTCATACAGCTCGGGGTAGCGCTGCTTCAGGAAGTAATACAGCTGCGGCTGGCTGGACATAAATTTATAATCAGGGTATTCATCCATCAGTTTCAGCACAGTTGCAAAGCTGCGGCAGACCTTTTCCCGGGTCTGTGCCACAGTCCACCACCACGCCACGTCAATGTGGGTGTGACCGATGCAGCTTGCAATCACTTCATTATGACCTGCCAAATCTGTATAAAGTGCTTTTGCCAGATACTTCCGGGCAGCAGCAATGCTCTGATAGAAACTCTCGTTATAAGGTGTGCGCAGGTCGATCAGATTGACAGCCTCGTTCAGCACGCTTTCCAGATCACGGCGGGCTTTGCCGTCCTCTTCCAACCGGGGGAAAGCCTCCAGCGGCACAACCATATCGTAGTAAAGCCCTTCAATTTCGGGGTCGATTTCCCGCAGGTCTACAATCAGGTTGAATTCGGTATGCAGGATTCCGGTGTAGGACTGCAGTTCCAGACGGTACTTTTGACCGCCCTTGGCGCAGCGGTCCAGCAGGATGTCGCGGTGGTTCATATCCACGCCCTGTGTCACCTTGCCGTCCACAAACAGCAGGAACTGCGGGTTTTTGGCATCGTCCCACTCATCAATCTGGGTGCAGACGTGCATCCACAGCGGTTTGCCGTCCATTTCCTGCGGCACAGCCACATCCGCGCGGAACCAGTAATGCTTGTCCGGTCCGTACCAATGCATGGTGCGGCTGTCAAAGGGTTCAAACGGTGCAGGGTCTGCATCGGCATCTTCCGGGCGCAGGAAGTTGCCCGGCTTTATGAGCCAGTCGCTCGTTTCAAACTTCTGTTTTACAGAAAGCTTTTTCAGCTCATTGCAGATACCTGTGACGCGCTTGTCAAGAAAATCAATGGTGCGCATAGGTCTTTCCTTTCCCTCATAACGAGGCTTCCAGCAATTCAAAGCTGGCTGTTTTTTGCATTTTTGTTTGCGTTAGTGGAACGTATCTACACCGAAATCGTGGTATCAGCAAAATGTTATCCTGTGGCATCTCTTTGCCCCTTTAACATCAGAAAGAGTTCTTCTTGATATAGTCCAATACACGATCCACCGTGGTGAACGCCAGACCGGTCACGGTATCGGCACAGCCGTAGTACATCGCAATACGACCGGTCGCGGCATCCGTCAAGGTGGCGCAGGGGAAGGTCACGTTCGGCACGTCGCCTACACACTCATACAGCTCATGAGGAGCCAGCAGGTAATCCTTGCCGCGGTATTTTACCTTCCACGGCTCGTCAATATCCAGCAGAGCAGCACCAATGCGGTATACATAGCCGTTGCAGGTGTTGATAACACCATGGTAAATCAGCAGCCAGCCCTCATCGGTTTCAATGGGGATGGGGCCGGGGCCAATTTTCATGCTCTGCCATGCAGATTCATCGCCTTTTACAGCACCCATCATAAAGCGGTGGCGTCCCCAGTAAATCATATCTTCGCTCTGGCTGACAAAAATATCGCCGAAGGGGGTATGCCCGGTATCGCTCGGGCGGCTCATCATCATGTAGCGCCCCTGAATCTTGCGCGGGAAAAGGACACCGTTACGGTTGTACGGCAGGAAGGCATTTTCCAACTGGTGGAATGTCTTGAAGTCATCCGTCCATGCAATGCCGATGGTGGGTCCGTGGTAGCCGTTGCACCAGGTCACATAGTATTTGCCGTCCATATAGCATACACGGGGGTCATAGCGGTATTCACGGGTTGTGACCTCCGGGTCGTCCCCTACCAGATGAATCGGGGTATCCTCAATATCCCAGTGCAGACCGTCCTTGCTGAAGCCCGCAAAAATATCCATGCTGATGGACAGACTGTCGCAGCGGAATACGCCGGCAAAGCCATCCTTGAAAGGTACAACGGCGCTGTTGAACACGCTGTTGGAACGGGCGTTGCCGTCACGACCGATGATGGGGTTTGCATCATAGCGCCAGAAAGGGGTGCGGGTGTTTGCAGGCGGTTCCTGCCACGGAATATTGGGCAGTGCGCTGCCGATGATTTTAGCCATACGTTATTCTCCTTGTGATACTTAAAATAAATCGGGAGCGGGAACTCAGCGTCCCGCTCCCGAAGGTTTCCCTGTCTGCAGGGATAGTATTTGGATTTTTAAAGATTACTTATTGGTAGCCATGAAAGCGTCAACCTGGCTCTGTGCCTCAGCAACGATCTTGTCAAAGCCGGCAGCGCGCAGTTCTTTCATCATCTGGGGAACCATGACTTCGGGATCAGCAGTACCGGTCAGCAGCTCGCCCTTGTAACGCTCTGCAATCTGGATGCAGTTTGCCAGTTCATCAGCGATGGAGGTGGTGTCGAGAGTGAAACCAAGCAGGACAGAAGGCTCAGCCTTTTCGTTCAGTTCTTTAACTTCGTCGAACTGGTTGAAATCGAAATCGTCGGTCGGGGTGATAGCGAAGAAGCTGCCCTGGGTGTAACCGGCCATAGACCAATCCGCGTTGTTCTTATGGACGAAGGTTTTGCTGTCATCGGTGTAATCCCAGTTGTCGCCCTGAACGCCGTAGTAGAACAGGTCACGGACGTAGGTGTCGGTGTTTACCAGCTGCAGGAATTGCAGTGCTTTTTCGGGATAGGCGCAGTTAGCGGAGATACAGTTCATAGAGCCGCGGACAGTTTCATTGGAAACGATGGTCGGGCCCCACTTCTGGGCAACGCACTCAACGCCGAGCTGCGGACCCCAGGAAGTGATTGCCGCACCGGACCAGCCCTGTGCAATGGAGCAAGCCTTGTAGTTTGCATCTTCGGGACGGGTTGCAGCGTCAGAGTTGATGATACCTTCGTTGTACCACTCATGGAAGGTTTTCAGAATCTGCTTCATGTCATCCTGCTCAACAGTAGCAACAACCTTACCCTCGCTGTCATCATAGCGCACACCCAGGGGATACAGACCGGCGCCAAGCTGGTCATACATATAGGACTGGTAGCCGCCGCCGTTTTTGTTCAGAGGGAAGGAAGCCTCGCCGTCAGTGTCCTTGATAGCCTTCAGGGGCGCAGTCAGTTCATCCAGGTCGGTGATGCCCAGCTCCTTGGTATAGTCATAGCCGGCAGCCTCGATCTTTGCCTTATCCCAGACAACGTACTCGCTCTGAGAAGAATCCTTGTAGGTAGGCACACCATAAACACGTCCGCCCACTTCGCAGGCTTTCCAATAATCTTCCGGAACGGAAGCGTACAGTTCAGGAGCCGCTTCCTTGACCATATCGGTGATATCCAGGAAAGCACCGGTATTGACGTCGTTGTTATAGGTGTTGACGTTGGTGAACAGGATGTCGTATTCACCGCTGGTGTTCACAATAACATTGCGGCGGGTGTCCCAGTCGCCCCAGGAGATAACCTCCATGTCGATGTTGACGCCGATCTTATCTTCCAGATACGGGTTAATCTGTGCCAGCCATGCATCGTAGTTAGAAGGCATGCCAGAACCAACGGCCACCCATTTCAGGGTGACGACGTCCTTGGAGGGAGCAGCCGTAGGAGCAGCCGTAGAGGTGCTGCTGCCATCGGTGCCGGTGGAGGCAGAAGAGGAACTGCCGCCGCAGGCTGCCATGCTGAGGGCCATGGAACCGGCCATGCCCAGCGCAAGCACTTTGTTGAACTTTTTCATCTGTTTTTCTCCTTTGCTTGTGTAAAGTTGTGTATCTTCATTCCCCTTATAGGGGAACAGAACCAAATGTGGTGGGAAAATTGAATGGGCTTATTTGTTAGCATCGATGTTCTTATACAGTGTTTTTCTTTTTCAGAGTCTTTCTCTTAGCCCTTAACCGCACCAACCGTCAGACCGGAAATAAAGTACTTCTGGAAGAACGGATACGCGCACGCAATGGGAATGACGATAATGATTGCGATTGCCATACGAACGGATTCGGACGGCATCGAGTTACGGTACTGCTGCAGACTCAGACCTGCGCTGGGGTTATTGGCGATGTACTCCAGGTTCTTCATCATGTTGTTCAGCAGTGCCTGCAAGGATACCAGCTTGGAATCCGAAATATACAGGGCGGACTGGAACCAGTCATTCCAGTAGCCGAAGGTCAAAAACAGCGCAATTGTGGCAAAAACAGGCTTGGAGATGGGCACCACGATACGCCAGAAAATTTTCATCTGGGATGCGCCGTCAATCTTTGCCGACTCAATGATGGAATCCGGTACCGTTGTTCGGAAGAAGGTCTTACAGATGATGACATTGAAACTGCTCATAGCCAGCGGCAGAACCAAGCACCAAATTGTATTGTTCAAGTGCAGCATATTGGCAACAACCACATAGTTTGCAACCATACCGCCATTGAAGATCATCGGGATGAATACCATCCAAGTAAAGAAACCCTTGAGTTTGTAGTTCGGGCGGGAAAGCACATAGCCAATCATTGTGGTCAGCAGCACACCCAGCACCGTACCCATAACCGTGACCACCACGGAAATTATGAGTGAATTAAAAATCGTTCCGCGTTCATTCCAAAGGAACGTGTACGCCGCCGTGGAATATGTATCCGGGAAAAGCCTGTACCCGTACTTTGTGATAGAATCCGTGGAGGAAACGGAAATCATAAAGACGTAGAACACCGGAAACAGACAGACGAAGGAAAGCAGTACAAACAGAATGTTAAAGCAGGCATTCGTTGTCGGCTTAATCTGGTTTAAGCGGAACGCCGCACGAGCTTCCTCTTTTTCCAGCATTTTTTTCTTCGGCCTTTATCTTACGCTTTTCTGCCAGAGTCATTTGTGTGTTCTCCCTTCATCAAATAATCGCGCTTTCTTCATCAATCTTGGAAACGATGAAGTTGGCAACCAGAACGGTCGCGCAGCAGCATGCAGCCTGGAACAAACCTGCGGCAGCAGTTCTGCCGATTGTCACATTGCTCTGCAAAGCCTGGTAGACATAGGTGTCAAATGTGCTGGCAACGTTGTACAGTGAGTTGGGAACACCCTGCGTAACCTGATAGAACAAGCCGAAATCGGAATAGAAGATGTGGCCGACATTCAGAATGAACATCATAACGATGATGGGTTTCAGTGCCGGCAGTGTAATATATTTGGTCTGCTGCCACTTGGTCGCGCCGTCCAGCGTTGCCGCCTCGTACAGCGTACTGTCAATGCCGGTAATACTTGCAAGGTAGACAACCATATTATAGCCCATGGATTTCCAGACCTGCATGAAAGTCAAAATCAGCGGCCACCATTTTGGCTGAGAATACCACATGATTTTATCGCCGCCGAAAAACTGTATGATAGTGTTCATCAAGCCCTTGTCGGGGTTCAGGAAGGCGTAGACAAAGTAGCTGACAACAACCCACGAAAGGAAGTGCGGGAAGAACATCATGGTCTGGTATGCTTTAGAAGCGATTCGGCTGTAAATCTGATTGATAAGCACAGCCAATGTAACCGGAATTACAATGTTCAATACGATAAATAAGATGTTATATAACAGCGTATTGCGCAGCAGCATGGCAAAGGTGTTGCTGGTAAGGAAAAATTTGAAGTTGTCAAACCCTGCCCAGTCGCTGTGGAACAAGCTGTAAAGGAAGCTCTTTCCCGGAGTGATCTTGAAGTTTTTGAATGCGATAATCAGACCGAACATGGGCAGGTAGCAAAAGACTGCGTACCAGATGGCTGCCGGAAGCCCCAGCAGTGTCAGCTCCGTGTCATCACGCGTCCAACGTTTGCGGCGTGGCTTCGTTGAAGTTGAAACTGCCGGCTTATCCTTTTTCATAGAATGTGCCCCTTTCTTTTGGCGAGCCAAGTGTTAACAGCCGCCAGCATTTCGTGCTAACTAAGCGTTAACTCCATAGTCAGCATTCGTTGCCATTTGTTAGTCAAATATTAACATTTACTTTTGTACCTGTCAATCGTCATTTTGCACAAATCGCGCACCGTTTCATTGTATTCGTGCATATCAACGGTTTTCGCATTGTTTTTTTTGTGCAAGATAGCCAACATTTTCAACATCAAACATTAGCAAAAGTTAACTTTTCGTGTTGCTTTTCTCTTATGATTGTGCTATACTTACTATAAACTCAAAAAACGGAGGCTTTCTTTCATGAGCAAACCAACCATGCAGGATATTGCTGATGCTCTTTCTGTTTCCAGAATCACCGTATGGAAAGCGCTAAGCAACCGTCCCGGCGTTTCGGATTCTATGCGTGCCCAAATCCATCAAAAAGCCACCGAGATGGGCTATTTCCACACTCCATCTCAGGATTCCACTGCAACCATCTCTGCTCAACTGCCTCCCCACACACGCACCGTAGCGGTAGCCGTGTGCCGACCGGAGTCCTCTCTTTTCTGGATGCAGATTATCCATCAGATTGCCAAAGATCTTTCCGAGCATAATGTCAACCTCATGTACACATATCTTCCCACAAATTACAAAGCGGGCTATGTGTTGCCGGAGCCTTTGACAAACGGTACAGTAGATGGTGTCATTGTACTGAACACGTACTCTGCGCCCTTGCTGCGGCTGTTATCCTCTTTACCTATACCAAAGGTTTTTCTGGACACGGTTCCTTCTGTCCCCTATAACCAGTTACATGGGGATCTGCTCATTATTGAGGGTCGCGACCTTATCCGGCAGATTACAAGCAATCTGCTCCGTCATGGATGCCGAAAGCTCAGTTTCATAGGCGATGTAGAATATGCCCAGACAAACAAAGAACGCTACGAGGGATTTCTGGATGCGCTGCATGAGCATGGGATCATTCCAAACCCCAGTCTTTACCTTACCGGGTCATTGGGTCTTCGTACCCATTATGAGGAAATCAGTCACTTTCTGGACTTTTTGCCAACCATGCCGGACGGTATCGTCTGTGCCAGCGACTATATTGCTCATTTCATCCAGCGTTATCTTGAAGAAAAAGGGATAGACCCTGAAGGTCGTATCGTACTGACGGGCTTTGACAACAACAGCGAATATTTGAACGTTGCCGACCGTATTACAACAGTCGATGTAAAGCCGAAAACCATCGGTTCTCGCTTGGCCGCCAAGATTCTTTTTGTGATAGAACACCCGAAAGCGGCGCCCGAAGTCAGTTATGTTTCTTCCGAAGTGCTCTACCGCGGTGCGCTGGCATCCGCTCCGGAATCTTCAAAGCCTGACGAGTCTTTTTTATAAAGCAATCAGCTACATGGTTTTTTCACCAAATAAATAGCAGGACATCCGCGGTTTTGAGGTGATCCCAAAAAGTCAGGGTCATATTTTGAAGTAAAAATTGTTCAAGCAGCCGAAAGGGTTTGTTGTCTGTGAATTGCAGGCGGCAAGCCCTTTTGTTTTGCCCTGATTCTGCGGTTGTTGTAGTAATCCAGATATTCGACGAGTTCCTATTTGAAGTGCTCCATGGACTGAAATTTTTCCAGATATATAAGCAGATTGATATATGGCATAAGCCGCCTCATCCTACCGGCTGGCAGCTCTTGTCAGCCCCTGCATAGTCCGCAGAGAAGTATCCTGTGTAATATATAAAGTAAAAATCAATTAAAAGATTAAACTCGCGACTTCGATTTTTCTTCACAGATATCCTTCTTTACGATAAACATTTATTAGTACTTCATTTTCCTACTATCCTTCTGGAATGATGTAACAAAATAAAACATTTTTCCCTAACTTGCCACTTGGATTAAGTTACCACAGAGCCCAAAAACGGATAAGAAATTTTCACTACACCAAAAGTTATACACTCCTACTTGGCATGAATTACAATATTGTTGCTTGCATAACCATACTTTTCTCAAAACATTCTCCGCAGAACTCAATCAACTATTCATATAACAAAATGCAATTTTACTGTAGTGTGACTTCCCACAGGTACTCCATGTCTCTCTCAAAAGTAATCTTTACAAAAACCTCACGCGCATCCAGGTGTTTTCGTATTGTAGACAATAAAACTCAATAAAGCGTATACTGTTTACTTCAGATGAAGCATCTACAAGGTATTAGAAACTAGCACAGGATTCGCATCACACAAAAGTTTGCACATTGTTTGCTTTTTTCTTATATAAGGTGACAGAATTTAAATTTCTTGTACTTTATATAATACAACTTAACGTCAATAATTGCAAGTATCAATTCATGCTTTTTTACTTGTCTTAATGCATAATAAATGACAACAGTATAAGCGAGATATTAAGCGCTCTTATTTTTCTCATATCAACGTTATTTTTCAGTTTTTGTCTAAGAAACACAATATAATGCTACAACTGCAATCAATGAAATCACCACACTCATCCGTGCGTATCATTATCTATAAGTATCTTCGTTCATCCTCAGACTAATACGTCACCGCTAATTAATTCGTAGCAAAACAATACAAATGAACTTCATCACAGCATGGCATATGATTAGCGCTTATTCCAAAAGCACACTGTAAAAGAAGTTTGCCGCTGGAATTAGCTCTCTACTACTGTATCTTCCGTATTGTCATTTTCATATCTACTGCTTATATCGCAGCATACCGTTTTTCAGTTCAATGAATTTCCCATCAAAGATTTCCTGCAACACCTGTCTGCATGGTATTTGTTGCAGTCTTCTGACTTCAGATGCTTCCATTACGCGGAAAGTGGTTTGGTGGTGATCCTGATAAAACGCAATGAACGATTCAAACGGGAAAATACTGACACCAGACTGATGCACCGAACATCTTCAAAATTTGTGGCTTCATTCCGAGCATTTTTGTCATCGGAGCAGAACACATATATCCGCTCACCAAGCATCACCGACAAAACCTGTAATAGCACAAACGACTTAATCTCCCCAAGATTCTTTTTCTTTCCTACTTCAATAACAAGCAACTGGAGTTCTTTCAAATAATCTTCCTTTGATATTGTGGTGTAATAAGCATCCTCTAACGCACGATAATGTTCTGAAAAATAATCTTTAGAAAAAGCATCACAGGCCAATTTTAGCCTCTGCGTATAAGTCGCACACGCCAGCGGTCCTCGTACAAGTGCCAGAGTTTCAATGATTTCTTGATCTGTGTAGCTTTTTATCTTTTGCGTTTCAATCTTTTCTCTCAACCATACTGGCGCATCAGCATTATACCGATTAATTTCCGTCACGATTTGCTCATGACAAAAGAATTCATACTCCGGTAATTCCATGACCTGATCAATCAAATGATTACCGCCATCATCTTGAACAGAGTGCGTTTTGGAAATGAAGTCAGTATCCAGCAGTGCGTATCTTTTCACTTCGATCTGTCACCCCCTCAATCCAAGCCGTACTCTTTTTTCAGTTGAGCAATATAGGCCACATCTTCATTTTCTCTAGATTCTGTCAGATACTCATGCTGTCTGTTGTACTCAACTTTCTCAAGGAGTGTACCAAAAGATTCTGTTCCTTTTCCATCAAGCTGCCAGCGTTTTGCTTTACCCGTTAGCGATGCCCTTTTCATCACATACACAGGGCCTATCTCCAGCAACTTTTCAGCCTGCTGATGAGATATATTTCCACTCTCAAACAAACGCAGTACAACCGCCTTATAGGGCATTGCAAACATATCCATAAGCATCAGGACAGAATCTACCGTAACCAAATCTTTATCAAGCCCATACAGCAGAATCTGCTCATGGAGCAGTTGATTCGGCATCAGAAGCAGCCCTGCAAAGGCATTTGCTTCCAAATCCTCCTGCGTTCTTCCTGTTTCATCCCCTGTTGCCGAATCCAGCATAGAACCATTTTTTATATAGCTCTGGTCTGCATTTTCCACATAGCAGTAGATATGATACAGTTCATGCGCCGCAGCAAAAAACTGCTTACAAAGCGGAAGTGCTGTATTTACGCACACAAAAATCGTATCCTGCTTCAAAAAAGTCAACGCCCATAATTCATCATCATGGATCGGGTAACGAAGCATTTCCAGCGCGATTTCTTTCTTTCTTGCATAGTTCTGTATGACAGCAAAAATATTGTCCTTGATAATGGAATTGCCGACATACTCTGCCGAGAACTGTCTGACTATGGATTGGATTTCATCGAATTTCTTGTTTTGGCTTACAAAGAGGCTATCTTCCAGAACATTGTTCATCACTTATCCTCCCAGGGCTGCTCCATCTTTTTGCCATTCTCGCACACCCTAGTATGGAACAGAATCATATCGGACAGTTCATCCGCAAGCTGGATTCCCTTTCTTGCTTCCTCAGTTTTAACACGTCCCATAAACGCATGGATCACATTCGTGTCCATCGGCTTTTCTGGCATCTTCATCAGAGAATCCATCGACACATGAAGGTACTCAGAAATTTTATGAAGTTCAATCGCGTTGATTGCTCTTGCACCATTCATAATTTTGCTCATTGTCTGCTTGGAGACTCCAATTCCTTCTGCCAGATCAACTTGCTTTTTATTTTCTTTTTTCAGTTCAGCCTGAATGTTGTTCGCAATTATCATATTTACATCCAGCATATAATCGCCTCCTATCTTAGTAATTACATTATGCGCTCACCTCGTAAAAATATCAATAATTCGGAGACTTTTTTACTCTCATTTATTGTTTTGTCGCCATATCAGATAGCATCATATTATAGGTCTATTGCTTGAATCCAGTATTCTCTAAAGCTCAATTTTATTAGCACTTGGGGAGATTTTTTCTTTCCACATATATAATTTTTACTATCTATATAATGATATGTCCGCCATGCCACAACAAAGGGGTTGCTTATTCGCCACAATAAGCAACCCCTTTTACTATCAAAAAATAACGCTATACCTTTTTAGGCTGTTATCTATACAGCGGTCCGTACTGCTTGCACGCAGCATAATCCGCAGCCTGCTGATCCTGTGTGCCGAAGCTGGCCCATGCGTGGGGGCGATAGACCTTCTCGGCGGGGACATTGTGCATCGTAACAGGGATGCGCAGCATGCTGGCCAGCGTAATGAGGTCAGCACCCACATGGCCATAAACGGTCACACCATGGTTGGCACCCCAGTTTGCCATAACGCTGTACACATCGGTGAACGCTCCCTGTCCGGTCAGGCGCGGGCAGAACCATGTGGTCGGCCAGGTCGGGTCGGTGCGTTTGTCGATAGTGTTGTGGATCTCGTCGGGCAGATCAGCCGTCCAACCCTCGGCAATTTGCAGGACGGGTCCAATGCCCTCCACAATGTTGAAGCGCAGCATCGTAACAGGCATCTCTGCCTTGCAGCGGAAATGGCTGGAATATCCACCGCCGCGGAAGTACTCATAGTCCGCACGACACCAATCGGTGGCGTTCAGGCACGCCTTGATGTCCGCATCGGTCATCTCCCAGAACGGTTTCATCACATGATTGCCCTTGTCATCCACGCAGGCACCGGAACCGTCCAGGGCCGTTGCGCCGGAATTGATGAGGTGAATAAAGCCGTTGGCGGCAACGCCGTCAGGCTTCTGCCCGGTCACACGCTCGCAGGCTTCGGGGCTCCAGTAGGTACGCACATCATGGAAGCACGGTGCAGAACCGGAAACAAGGCTGCCCAGCATCATGGCAATGCCGTTGCAGGTATCGTTCTCGGTAGCGAACGGGGTCGGGGCCTTCGGGCCGTTCCAGTCAAAGGTGGAAGCCATGATGGCTTCGGTGAAGTCAGCGTTCGGCAGCCAGTCTGTCCACTGGCGCTGGCCCTGGAAGCCGCCGACCACAGCGTTGCGACCGAGCGCTTCTTCATGCCAGCCCATCTCGTCCAGACGCGGATTGCCGTATAGAATGTCACGGATGATCAGGGTCATCTTGACGATAAACTCCCAATCCTTGTCTGCCGGAACGATCTTCGACTTCGTGATGACAGGCGGCAGATTTTTGCCGAGGTTCTTATCAAAGCCCTCTTTGCAGTTTTCGCGCACCCATGCCAGCGCCTTTTCATATTCGTCATGGTCATAGATTCCGATGGAAATGCGGCGCAGGATCTCGACCTCGTCCACCCACTCAGCACGGATGCCGAAATACTTTTGCAGAATTCCTGCATCGCAGAAGCTGCCGGCAATGCCCATCGTCACAGCACCAATATTGACGTAAGCTTTGTTCTTCATCCAGCCTGCGGCAACAGCACCACGGGCAAAGCGCAGGATTTTCTCGGCCACGTCATCGGGAATCGTATCATCGTTGGCTTCCTGCACGTCATGGCCATAAATGGAGAAAGCAGGTAGACCGCGCTGGGCGTGTGCTGCCAGAACCGCAGCCAGATACACCGCGCCAGGGCGCTCGGTGCCATTGAAGCCCCAGACTGCCTTGATGGTGTTGGGATCCATATCGAACGTCTCGGTGCCGTAGCACCAGCAGGGGGTCACAGACAGCGTTGCCGTAACATTCTGGGTAGAGAACTGCTCTGCCACGCGGGCCGCCTCGGCACCACCGCCAATCGTCGTACAGCCGATCACGCACTGCACCGGCGTACCATCGGGGTACTTGAGGTTCTCCGAAATCAGCTTGGCGGCATTTTCTGCCATGCGCATCGTCTGATTTTCCAGGCTTTCACGGACACCGCCCCAGCGTCCATCGATGACAGGGCGGATACCAATTTTAGGATACAGCATAGTTGCACCTTCCTTATTATAATAGGGCTTTAAAACGATCATAAGCGGCGTTCCATTCCGCATAGTTCTGTGTGCTTGGGGTATATGTTTTAATGACCTCTGTCTCCGCAATCAGCCGGCGTCCTTGTGTGATGGAGTCCAGCAACCCCAAGGCTTTCAACTGAATCATAATGTTGCCGAGCGCCGTAGCTTCCACCGGGCCTGCCTTTACTGTAAGGCCGCAGCAGTCTGCCGTCATCTGGCAAAGCAGACGGTCTTTTGTGCCGCCGCCCAAAACGTGCAGGGTCGTAAATGCTCGACCTGTTACAGCGGAGAGCTGCTCTATCGCATAGCGATATTTCAGAGCAAGGCTTTCATAAATGCAGCGCATTACGGCTCCCACCGTTTCCGGGACGGGCTGGCCGGTTTTGCGGCAAAATCCCTGTATTCTGCCCGGCAGGTCGCCGGGGGCAACAAATTCCGGGGCATCCGGATCAATAAAACTGCGCAGCGGTTCGGCGGCAAGTGCCTGTTGCTCCAGCTCCGCGAAAGAATATGCCTGTCCACGGCGCTTGTACTCACGGCGGCTTTCCTGAATCAGCCAAAGACCGATGATATTTTTCAGATAATTGATTTTCCCGTTTGCACCGAGTTCATTGGACAGCCCGCTTTGGCAGCTGTCCGCCGTCAGAATCGGGGCATCCAATTCCGTTCCCAACAGGCTCCATGTGCCGCAGGAGAGAAATGCCGTGTGTTCGGAATCCTCCTCGGCACACGGCATAGCAGCCGAGGCGCATTGCGTATCATGCCCTGCCACCGCAATGATTTTTGCACCGTTTGCAAGTGTACCTGTCACTGTGCCGCTGGCAACAATGGGTGCGAAGCGGTTTTCCGGCAAGCCGTAGGCGGCCAGCACCTCTCTGCTCCACTGCCCTGTGCGGGGGTCCAGCATCTGACTGGTGGACGCAATGCTGCGCTCGCAGACCGGCTCGGCCCCCAACAGAGCTGCGAACAGATCCGGCATAAAAAGGACCTGCTCAGCCTTTTGCAGCAGTTCCGGGTCCTGCTCCTGCAGTGCCAGCAACTGGAACAAGGTATTGATTGCCATGATTTGGTTGCCGGTATGGGCATACAATTCTTCTGCGGGCATACAGGCAGCGGCCTGTTCCGGTTTGCCATTCGTTCGGGCATCGCGGTAATGAACAGGATTTGCCAGCAGATGGCCGTCCGCATCCAGTAAGCCGAAATCCACGCCCCATGTATCAAATCCTAAGCTGTCAAATGTACCCGCCTTTTGAATGGCTGTGTGGATTTCCTTCAGCAGTGTTTCCACATCCCAGCAGAGATGACCGTCCTTTTCGATGGGAATATTTTCAAAGCGATGGATTTCCTCGTAGTTGAGGTTTTGTCCATCACACACGGCCCGAATCGCACGTCCGCTGGAAGCGCCAAAGTCGAAGGCCAGCACAGTTGCTGTGTTACTCATTGAACCACGCCCTTCTTCAAAAGTACGTTGGCATAGATTGCGCTTTCCCCGGTGGCGATAATCGCATAGGCATGGCGTGCGCGCTCATAAAATGCAAAGCGCTCCACCATTTCAATTTTAGCCGGGTCATTGCCGCTTTCGTTCAACTTTTGTTTATAGCTATCCCAGATAGTCGGCTTGCACGGATCGCCATCTACCACTTTCATCAGCGCGACAGGTTTTTCTACATACTGGTCCAACGGCAGAAATTGCAGGATGGCCTCCAGCAGTTCTACGGTTCCGTGCCCGTCTGCACGAATCACAATGGCATCTTTGCCGATGCTTTCAGCCGGGAAATTTCCGTCTGCGAGAATAATTTCGTCGCCATGACCCATCTCGCAGAGGACTTTCAGAAGTTCAGGGCTAAGGATAGGCGGAATGTTCTTCAGCATACGGTGTCTCCTTATTTGTCCGTCGGCTCACCTTTTTCGCGTCGCTCAAATTTGCGATAGCCGGGGTGTTTGCCGGTAATTTTGTAGTAGGAGCGGAGATTGATGAGCTTATCAATGTTCTTGCGGTCAATATCATAGCTGCCGCCGAGAATGATTGCGTTGATCGTGATTTTTGCCCACAGTTCCAGACTCTCCATGCGGTAATAGGCGGTGATGACATCGCTGCCCACCGTCAGCGCGCCGTGGTTTTCCAGCAGCATAACATCGTGGTCGTTGAGATACGGCTCGATTGCGTCCGGCACCTCCGTCGTGCTGGGGGTTCCATACGGAGTCAGCGGCACAGCGCCGATGGCTGCCACATCCTCAATCATGTTGTACATATCCATCGGGCGATGTGCCACGGCAAAGCCGGTGGCTGCCGGCGGATGGGCATGGACAACAGCATTTACATCGGCGCGCTTTTCGTAGCAGCGCAGGTGCATCTTGATTTCGCTGGACGGGCGCAGGCCCTCTGCACCTTCCAGCACATCGCCCTTTGCATCAATACGCAGCAGCTTGTCCGGCGTGATGAAGCTCTTGCTCATGCCCGTAGGCGTTGCAAGGAAAGTTCCGTCCTCCAACCTAACCGAAACATTACCGTCGTTGGCAGCGACCCAGCCAAGCTGCCACATTTTATGGCAGACATCGCAGATCTGGTCTTTGATTTCTTCGATTTGCACAGTTTGTACCTCCTAAAGTGGATTTTGTCCTTTACTTGTATTATACTGTTGCAATTCGCCCTCGTCTTTGCGTATAATGATATTATATTGGACGATATTGATATTTTAGGAGATGCCTGCCATGAAGTTTCTGGCTTCCCATGAAAGCAGTACGCGCGGCACTTTTGACTTTCCCATTGAGCTTTATTATGTAGATAAAATGCATCCACGCTATGAAATGCCGTTTCACTGGCACATGGAATTTGAACTTATGCTGGTTCTAAGCGGGGAGTTTTCTCTGCTGATTGATGGACGCTCTTACCTTTTACACAAGGGGGATGCCGCCATCATTTCAGCCGGGGCCGTTCACGGCGGAACCCCCAGCGACTGCGTTTACGAGTGTGTTGTCTTTGATATGAACCGCTTCCTCGGCAGCGGCTCCGTATGTCAGGCAAAATACAATGCGCTTTTTGAACGCGGCGCACAAATCGAGCCGTATCAACCGTCCGGCTCCGTAACCTGCCAACTGATTGACAGGCTCTTTGAGGCAATGGAAAAAGAGCCGGAGGGATATGAATTTGTGACGATTGGTCTGATGTGGCAGTTGTTCGGTCAAATCCTTTTGCAGCATTCGTACACAGTATCCTCTCCCGGAAATAAACGAAATGACCGCAGCACAGCCCAAATGAAAGCGGCCTTAGAGCGCATCCGAAAGAATTACGCCAGCCGCATCACCTTGGAAGATCTCGCCTCCACAGCAGAAATGACCCCTGAACACTTTTGCAGGGTCTTTCACAGCATAACCGGGCGCTCCCCTATTGATTACTTGAATTACTACCGGGTAGAATGCGCCGCTGAGCTATTATGCTCCACCGAAGATCCCATCACGGAGATCGCATATAGCTGCGGCTTTAGTGATTCCAGCTACTTTAACCGGATGTTCCGCCGCTATAAGGCTGAAGCTCCGGGCAAATATCGAAAACTGCATAGCATATAAAATCGCGCCGACAGTGCATTGTCGGCGCGATTTTTTGGTCAATAATTTACATTCTTTCATCAATATATTCCGTTTTCAAAAGTCAGCGAATGTTTAATAATAGAAATAGAAATCTAAATAGGATGGGCGTGAAAAAATGACATATAAAAAGTTTATGAGTCTCTTTTTAATTGCCGGAAGTATCGCCAGCACACTCTGTAGCTGCGCTGCAACGGATTCTTCTGCTGTGGTCGGGTATATCGATGAGCACCCCATCACTATGGAAGAGTTCAATTACTTCTTATCCCAGCAAAAAAGCTCCGTATGCCAAAGCTATTCTCAGCTTTACGGAATCACATCTTTTGACTCCGCCTTTTGGAATAATGAATATGGTGATTCTACTCCGCTGGATTCCGCAAGGGCCTCTGCCAAAGAAACCTGTCTGGAAGCATACGCCACACAAATGCTTGCCGAGAAGACAACTTCTGCTGAGTTCTTGTCGTTTTCCCAACTAAAAGAAAATGCAGAAAATTTCAACACTGCAAGAAAAGAAAGCACGTCAAACGGTGGTATTGTCTACGGCCCTATAGAGTATTCCTTTGATTCTTACTATCACCGTTATCTTTCACAGCTTGAAAACGATATAAAGGAATACTGGATTTCTACCAATGCTGTAAGCGATGCAGACATTGACGCTTTCTACTCTGAAAATCAAAATCTGTTCTCCCTGAATGGTGACGCAGATGTTTCTGCTATTTATTTGTCATATATTCCATCCGACCTCTCTGCTGACAACATCTTTTTGGGCCTTGAGGAAGGTGTTTCTTTAGAGGATATCCAAACACAATACCCTTACGTCACAGACTGGCACACCTATTCTTTTACAAACGAAACCGAAAAGTCCGATCTCTTATCCCATGCAGACATCGTTTCACAGGCATCCAGCATGAATACTGGAGATGTATCAGAGCCGTTTTTAGATGGGACTTATCCGTGCATTATTAAAGTCACAAGAAAGGAGGACGCAACCGTTATCCCACTCGCAGAGGTTCGTAATCGTATCACAGATTACTTATTAAACTCACGGATAAGCACAGAAACCGAACTGATTCAAAACCGTCTGGTATTTACCGAAACTGATGCCTTTCAAAATACATCAATCGAATAGGAGACTCAACCATGAAGAGAAAATTTTCCCTGGTCATGAGTGCAGCTATGATTTTAAGCATCATTGCTCCTATGACCAACGCCTTGGCTGAAGACATTCAAACTCCAGAAACAGCCTCTACCGAAACCATTGTCGCAGAAGCTGCTGCGTCCGGTGGAACCACCTACTATGTAGATTCTACAATCGGTGATGACTCCAATTCGGGAACCTCGCCCGAAACACCTTGGAAAACCCTCGACAAAGTGACCGCCACAACCTTCTTGCCTGGTGATACCATTCTCCTGAAATCCGGCTCCATTTGGAATGGCGAATGGTTATGGCCAAAAGGCTCAGGAACCGCAGATGCACCTATCAAGATCGATAAATACGGCGGTGATGCACTGCCTGTCATCAATGGCATGGGCATCGATCGTGGTATGAACTACTCTGGCGCTGTTCACCTACGCAACCAAGAATATTGGGAAATTCGCAATCTTGAAGTCACAAACGATGATGACTTCGATGTTGATATCGACCTTTCCCGCCCGCAGGGTGACAACAGTTGGTCGAGTCAGGCCGAAACACGGAATGGCATTTTGATTATCGCCGATGGAGATCTTCTCAACGATGGTGACGATGGCATTTTCGATCACATTTACATCGAGAACTGTTATGTACATGACGTAGATGGCCCCAACGATTGGAATGACACTTTTACTGGCGGAATCATCTACAATATCGTTGGCACGAAAATTCGTCCTAACACCTCTTTCCGCGATATTCGGATTGCCTACAACACAATCCGCAAAGTTGATTTGCTTGGCATTACCGGCTTTGTACAGATGGCAAAAAGCGGTTATCAGGACGATGTTGACACATACAATCTTTGGATGGAAGACATCTATATCGGCCATAACTATATCGAAGATGTTGCTCAGGGCGGCATCGATTTGTGTGATGCCCGAAATGCCGTCGTTGAATATAATGTTGTTGATGGCTTCCTAAAGCGGTATCCCAATTTCCGTCCTACTGTTGCTCTGTACCCTTGGAAATGTGAGAACTCCGTCTTGCAGTACAATGAAGTTTATAATGGGCCTTCGACGAACGCGGACGGCAGCCCCTATGATATGGATTCTGCACTAAAAAATGTTGTCTACCAGTTCAACTACTCGCACAACAATCCCTGTGGCTGGATGTTGTACATGGGGCGCAATACCAATGATATAATCCGCTACAACATCAGCGATGACGGTGGCGACTTTATCATCAAGTATTTCCTTACTGCTAATGCAACTCCTGCCTACTTTGTCAACAACGTAATCATGTATGATGGTGCCAGAACCACTTTCATGCACCGTGATCCTTTCAAATCGCAGACTTATTTCTACAACAATGTTTTCTACAATAAGAGTACCACTACCACCACAACATGGCACGATACCAAACGCTATCTCGGGAATCTCGGTTCTGTCACATTCAGCCATAACTGTTTCTACGAAGCCAGTGGTATCCATTCCCAGTATGAACCATCCGACGACTATAAAGTCACCGAGAATCCTGATATGGTAAATCCCGGACAGACTCCTCAGCAGAACAGCGATGGCACTCTGAGTGGTGCTACAGTTTGGGATGGCTACAAGCTCAATGCAAGTTCTCCTCTGATCGATGCAGGCATCTATGTTCCCCAGATGGGAACCACTGATTTCTATGGCACTCAGCTGTATTGGGGTAATGCTCCTGACATCGGTGTTCACGAGTACCAGCAGGGCGAATATAATGATCCCGCCAATTTTGCATTAGGCAAAACTGTAACCTCTAACAATTCCCATGAATCCTTGACTCCTGATTTAATGGTTGACGGCATCTACTCTCAGAGTTCTCGCTGGGCTGCCGCCAACTCGGATCTTCCCATCTGGCTGGATATTGATTTTGGCGAGGATACTACCTTTAATAAGGTTGTCCTTACTGAAAACATTGTATCCGGGTGGGCCTCTCCCCGAATTGCCTCCTTCAACTTGCAGATCCCTACATCTGATGGTTATCAAACAATTTACACCTATGATGGCGAAATCGGTGAAGGGAAAGATTTCACGTTCGACACTGTGACCGCATCCCACCTTAGAATGGAAATCACCAGCCTCCGCGCTGACACAAGCACGCATGGCCGTGGCGCAACTGATCCCAGTATCGTCGAATTTGAGGTATACAAAGTTCCCGTAGTTCGTGAGCCACAGAATCTGCTTTTGAATAAGTCCGTTTCTGCCAGTTCTTCGCATTTCTCCTGCCCCGCATCCAAAGTAAATGACGGCGATGCCTCTCAGGGTTCCCGCTGGGCTGCTGCCAACTCGGATCTTCCTGCATGGCTGGAATTCGATCTTGGCTCTGAGCAGACCTTTAACAGCGTAACCATCACAGAAAATATTGTTCCAAATTGGGCATCCGAACGAATTACCGGCTTAGAGTTCCAAGCATGGAATGGTACGGAATACGCTACAATCAGTACCTATAGCGGCACGATTGGCACATCCAAAACCATTTCCCTGCCAGAAACGACTAGTTCCAAATTCAAGGTCTTGATTACTGGATTGCAGGAAGACACTACGAAAAACAGCAAAGGTCAAACCGATCCTAGCATCCAAGAAATCGAACTTTACTACCGCTAATATAACAGAGCCGCTTCAAGCGTATTGCATAAGTGCAACGCTTGAAGCGGCTCTATTTTTTATTCTTTAGAATAAGCAACTCCCGCGCTTGTCAGGCGCGGGAGTCAAAGAGGGAGAAAACACGATTTTGCATGATGCATTCTACTGCAAAACGCAAACCGCAAAATGAAAAAGCAGATTAGTGGTATCAGCAGTATTTTTCAATTACTTTTTGCATGGCATCCCAGTTCCGTTCCATATCGGCAGTCAACTTGAACTGGGTGCGGGCGCGGTTGAGGTTTTGGGTTTCGTAGTTAATGTGGAAGTAGTGATCTCCCTCCAGATAATCAGCGAGGAAGCGCATACCACATTCCATCGTCATCAGCTTGGCACCCCACGGCAGGGTCTGCTTTTCCAGCGGGGTGAACGCTTTTCCTGCTGCCTGCAAGAATCCCTTGGTGTAAATTTCAAACAGTTCCATGCTGAAATTGACTTTCGAGAGGTCAGCTTCGTCCTCGGCGCAGTGGTTGGCACCGAAGCGGATTGAATCCCCAAAATCATTGGCAGCAAGCCCCGGCATGACGGTGTCAAGGTCGATGACGCAAAGACCCTCGCCGGTCGTTTTGTCGAACAGGATGTTGTTCAGCTTGGTGTCGTTGTGGGTGACGCGCAGCGGCAGCTTACCCGCCGCCAGCAGATCCACCATAACGTGATACTCTGCTTCGCGGGCGCGGACAAACTCAATTTCGCGCTGCACCTGTGCGGCACGACCCATGCGGTCTTCGGCCACGGCGCACTGAAAATCAGCGAAACGCTTGGGCGTGTCGTGGAAGTGCGGGATCGTCTCATGCAGGGTGTGTGCCGGATATTCAGCCAACTGATGCTGGAAATTGCCAAATGCAACGGCGCTCTGGTAAAAATCCTCAGCCGACTGCACCTGCTGCAAACAGACAGTGTTCTCTACAAATTCATAGACACGCCAGCAGCTACCATCAGCAGCCTGATAATAGGGCTTTTCCTCTTTGGTAGGCACCACATGGAGCGTAGCACGCGCCGGGTCAGCCCCGCGCTGCTTAGCCTTTTCGCGCAGAAAATCCGTCACACCGCAGATGTTTTCCATCAAGCCGGCCGGGTCTTTGAATGTATTGGTATTGATTTTTTGCAGGATGTAGCGTTTTGCCCCCTGCTCTGACGTTACCGTGATGGCATACGTCTGGTTGATATGCCCTTCGCCATAGGGAATCGGCTCTGATACTGAGCCATTCCATTTCCATGCAGTTAAAATATCCTTCATTTGTATATACATCCTCGTATTATAAAGTAGTAGTTATTAAAGTTCCTCTCCAAGGACAAAATGCTACAATAGACAAGGTGCTGTGGATTGGTTAAAACCTCCTACCGCAAGACGGTTTCAGAAAGGCTCCAACCATGGCTCTTTGTTTTTAGTGTTAATCAGTTAGATACCGCCAGACGGTTTATA
>ENA-OQBL01000146-OQBL01000146.1-human-gut-metagenome-genome-assembly--contig:-NODE-146-length-41068-cov-4.671894_pt1 | contig 41068 bp, 42 predicted proteins | sample MGYA00242747_ERZ504553 | MGnify/ENA primary metagenome ERZ504553 (study PRJEB26092, sample SAMD00036240) | human gut metagenome | host: Homo sapiens | study: EMG produced TPA metagenomics assembly of...
CGGCCAGCACCGCGCAAACCGGGTCGATCAGGGCGTCGGGCAGCATGCTGGGCTCGACCAGCGTGACCTTGTCGCCGTCCTTCAGGGCAGCGGTGATGGCGTTCAGGGCGCTGTTGACAGCAGCCTCGGCATCCTTCTTGGTCAGGTTCGCATCGTTCGCAACAGCGGCGATCAGTTCAACTTTCGTCATAGTATTATACCTCCAAAGTATTATATCAGCAAAAAGCGGCTGCGGAAATCTCCGTCCGCTCGGCTCACTTCTTAGCTCTCCTGGTTTTCCGCGCGGCCTGCATACTCTGCAAGGAACGCGGCATTGCGCTTCTGCAGCGCCTGCTCGGGGTCAACACCCGCTTGGCGCGCCAGCGCGGCAGCGGTAAACAGCAGCTCTCCCACTGCCTGCTCCGCCACGGCCTTGTCCGCAGCGGAGGCGGCGGTCTCGGCTGCGGCGGCGATGTCCGCAGGTGCGGCTGCTGTTTGCACACCGCAGCGGGCTGCGCGCTTTTGCAGCTTAGCGGCACGCATCAGCGCAGGCAGCGCACGGGGCACGCTCTCCAGGTCATCGGCCAGTGTCAGGCGGCCCTTTTCCTTATTCTTGAGCGAATCCCAGTCTTTTATGCTCTCGTCCCCACGAAAAATGTGCGGATGGCGGTCAAGCAGCTTGCGGCAGACACCGTCGCAGACCTCTGCAAAGGTGAAATGCCCGGCCTCCCGCTCGATCTGCGCATGAAAGGCGACCTGCATCAGCACGTCCCCCAGCTCCTCACACAGGAGTTCCGGGTCGTCGAGGTCAATGGCATCCACAGCCTCGTAGGCTTCCTCCAGAAAATTCATCCGGATGGACCGATGCGTCTGCACCTTGTCCCACGGGCAGCCGTTGTCCGGGTCACGCAGGATCGCAATGATCGCGGCCAGATCGTCCGCCGTGTAGTGCTGTTTTTCAGGGTATGCGTTCATAGACCTCTCCGCTTGGGCAGAAATGCAATACGCTTCATTTTTACACATATCGCAGGATTTGTCAAGTGTTGACAGTATTTCTTCTGCAAAAGCTGCGCTCTGCCGTATTTTACAGCTGAGCACCACAGTGGTTGCAGAACAGGGCGTCGCCGTCGACCTCGGCCTTGCAGACGGGGCAGGTCTTGGTCTCGCCGCGCAGCTGGATGGGTTCTTCCACGATGTCCTCGTCCTCGGCGGGGGCGGCCTCGGGCTCGGTGTTCTCGGCGGTCTCCTGGGCCTCGACCTCGGCGCGCTCGTCGTCGGTCATGTTGGCCTTGATCTCCTCAATGGCCTTCTCGACCTCAGCCACGGCGTCGATATACTTCTCGACCAGGGCGGGGTTCTCCTCACCGGCCTTGTGCAGGCTGTAGACCAATGCGCCGAGCTGACGCTGCGCCTTGGACAGGCGCGCCTGCTGGTTCAGAAGATCCAGCTTGTTCTTGCCCTTATCTGCCAGATCCTGTGCGGTCCTTTTGGCGGAATCCACCAACTGCAGACCCTGCTCCTTCAGCATCTCAATATCCAGTTCAAACATAGTTAAGCACCTCTTTCTTTAGCCCTGTCGCGGCAGTTCTGCCTTGCGATTTAGGTCTATTATAGCCCATTGCGGTGCGGTTTGCAACGCGCAAATGTATATTTTCCGTGAATTGTGCAGAATTATTTGCCGATAAACTCTCGCAGCATGCTGTTTTGGGGCACCAGCTCGGTGCCAAGCGCCGGGAACGCCGCAAATTTTTCCCGCAGGGCGGCCAATTGGCGTGCCTGGGTGGCTGTCAGCGCCGGGTCTGCCGGCATGGCGTCCAGCACGGTACGCCACAGGCAGACCTCGTAGGTATGGGTCGTGTCCAGCAGGAGATTGGCGCGGGGCTTGTAGGGCTTGATATAGCGGTCCTCGCCCGCGCAGACGTGGCCCCACAGCCCCAGCGTGAACGCTGCGCCGTGGCCGCGGAACAGGCAGTCCCGCACCAGACGGCGTGCCAGGCGGATGTCCCGCGTGGCCAGGCAGCGCGCGTCGCGGCTGTCGGCGTATTCCTCCCGCAGACCCGCGTACAGGCAGAGTGCTGCATCTTCGGGCAGCTCCTCGGTCAGGGCGGGGTTCAGTGCGTGCAGTCCCTCGATGATGACCACGCCGTCCCGCGCGTCGATGCGCTGGGTGCCGCTGGGCCGCTGAATCGTGAAATCAAACACAGGTGCGTCACAAACACCCGTTTTGTACAGTGCCTTCAGGCAGGCGTGCAGCCTTTCAAGGTCAAGCGCCTCCAGGCTCTCGTAGTCGTCGCTGCCGTCCGGGTTCTTGGGGTATTTCCCTTCCCCGATGTAGAAATCGTCAAGGCTGATGACCTGGCTGCGGTGCCCGCAGGCGGCGATAGCGTCAGCGATCTTGTGCGCGGACGTCGTCTTGCCTGCGGCGGACGGGCCGGTCAGCATGACAATGCGCTGCCCCGCGGCCAGCACCTCGTCCGCTATGCTCTCGATCTGGTCATGGTAGTGGGCCTCGCTCAGAGCGGCCAGCTCCTGCGGGCGGCGGGCCGCCAGCGCGACGAGGTCACGGCTGACGAAGCGTTTGCGATGTGTAACGTGCATAGAAATCCTCCACGGCCTTTTTGCGGTCCAGCAGTTCCGCAAAGCGGTCAATGTATTCTGTCGGATACTTGAAGTTGAAGATACGCTCGATCTTGCCGCGGCGCTGCCCCGGAATGACGAGCTTGGTGGAGCCGCCCGCACCGGCGGACAGAATCGTGTGGACCTCCTCCATTATATAAATATTGTAGAGGCACTCGAAACCGGGCTTGGCCCAGCCGATGTTTTCCAGATTTTGCAGCGTGCCCTTCTGGCGGTACATATAGTACGGACGGTAACCGGCGTCGGCCAGCAGGCTGCATTTGCCGAGCATGGCGGCCACATCGGCGTAGTCGGCGGCGCGGTGCTCCACGACGATGTTGGACGCGCGCTTGAGGGTCAGCGTGTGGACCGTGATGTTTTCGGGGTCCAGCGCGATGGCCTGACGCAGGCTGGCCTCAAAGCCCTCGACGGTATCCCCCGGCAGACCCGCGATCAGATCCATGTTGATGTTTTTGTGCCCTGCCGCGCGGGCCGCCGCAAAGCAGTCAATGATGTCCTGCGCGGTGTGGCGGCGCCCGATGTTCTGCAGCACCTGATCCGAAAAGGTCTGCGGATTGATAGAAATTCGTGTAGCACCGTATTTTTTGATGATGCGCAGCTTTTCGGCGTCGGTGCAGTCGGGGCGGCCCGCCTCGACGGTGTACTCGTCCAGTTTCGCTAAATCAAACGTTTTGGCAATGTGGGACATAAGCTGCTCGAGCTGCGCGGCGGACAAACTCGTCGGCGTACCGCCGCCGATGTAGAACGTGCGGATATGCAGCCCGCAGCGGTCCGCGGTCTCGCGGATAGCGGTCAGCTCCGCGCAGAGCTTGTCCACATAGGGCTGGACGAGGGCGCGGGTCGCCTTGTCCCCCACCGTGCGGGAGACAAAGCTGCAATAGCTGCACCGCGTCGGGCAGAACGGGATGCCCGCGTAGACGCTGCAATCCATCGGGTCAGCGGCGTCCAGCACCGGCTTCTGCAGGTCGGCAATGCCGAGGGCCAGCGCGAATTTCTCCGGTGTGCAGGCAAAGTGGTCAAGGAACCGTGCGCGGATCTCATCCTCCGTGGCACCGCTTGCGCGCATGTCGTGAATGATGCGCACCGGGCGCACGCCGGTCATCATGCCCCAGGGCGGCGTACTGCCGGTGGCCTCCCCCAGCAGCGTGTACAAAAGGCGGCAGAGCGTGTACTCGGGGTCTGCGCCCTGCGGGCGCAGGGCGATCTTCCAGTATAGCCTGCCGTGCAGGCGCAGCAGGATCGTGTCGGTGCAGAGATGGCTCTGTGCCAGCACAAAATCACTGTCCTGCGGCAGATTTTCCGTCTTCTCTGCGTCGGGGAAAAACAGCCGTGCGGTGTGTTCGGCCTCATAGCCCGCTGCGGGGCCGCGTAAAATAATCTGCATTAGTACCATGCCCCATTCATGTAAGGATTGGTGCTGCGCTCCTGCCCGAGGGTGGAAAAACTCTCATGTCCGGGCAGGACTTTTGTTGCATCGGGCAGCGGCAGCTCTGCCAGCAGGGACAGGCTTTTTGCCATCTCCTGCATGCTGCCGCCGGGGAAATCCGTCCGCCCGCAGGAGCCTGCAAACAGCGTGTCGCCGCTGAACAGCAGCCCGTAGCAGGACAGGCAGACCCCGCCCCTTGTGTGGCCGGGCGTGTGGTAGATTTTAAACGTCAGCTCATCGATGGTAAGTTCGTCGTTCGCGGGCCAGTTGTCGGTGAGGACGTCGGGCGTCAGCGGCAGCAGCTGGCTGCCCTGCGCGTCAACCGGGTCCATATAGACCTTGCAGCCCGTCGCCTTTTTCAGCGCGGCCACCGCGCCGACATGGTCATAGTGGCCGTGGGTCAGCAGGATGTGCGTCAGCGTCGCGCCGGCCTCGTCGAGCGCCTTCAGATAGACGCCCGGCTCGGCGGCGGCATCGATCAGGATGCCGTGCTTCGCGTTGGTGATAATTAAAAAGGTATTCGTGTACAGCGGCGCAACGCCGTGGATATGCTGGATGTTCATTGCGTCCTCCCTTGAATTTTGCTTAGGCAACACCGCATAATTCCCGCCTTACGGCTTAAGCACCGCTCCGGCGGATCTCCGCGCCAAGAGCCGCCGCAAGCGGCGGTTGCGCTCCGAAGCGCCTCGCTGCGGCTCGGTGTGCGGCACGGCATCTGCGTTGCCAAAATGCTCGATAAGACATCCAGTATTATCTGCGCTTTTGGCTTAGCAGCTGCCGCGCCTCGCTCGCCGTATCGGCACTTAGAATTATGCGGTATTGCCCTTACTTTTTCCACTCGTCGGTGTCGATGACGATGGTGACGGGGCCGTCGTTTACAAGGTCGATCTTCATGTCCGCGCCGAACTCCCCGTGCTGCAGGTCTTTAAGGCCCTGATGGCTCATCTCCTCGAGGAATTTTTCATAGCACGGCACGGCCAGCTCGCCCCTGGCGGCATGGATGAAACTCGGGCGTTTGCCCCTGGACGTATCACCGTAGAGCGTGAAGTTGGAGACGACGAGCGCCGAATAGCCCAACTCGACGGCGCTGCGGTTCAGCTTGCCGTCCTCGTCCTCAAAAATGCGCAGGTGGGCGCATTTTTCGGCCAGCTTGGGCACAATGGCGCTGTCGTCGGTATCGCGCACGCCCAGCAGGATGACAAGGCCAGGCCCGATGGCCCGGGGCTCGCCCCCGTTGACGGTAACGCTTGCGCGGGTGACGCGCTGGATGACTGCTCGCATAGGAAAATCTCCTTATTTGTATATTCCTGCAAAACGAGGGGGTAAGGGCGAGCATTGCTCGCCCGTGGCCGTGTGCGGCTGCGGCAAGGCCTGCGGGCGGATATGGAATCCGCCCCTACGGTGTCCTTGCCTCCCTCTGCGAGGGAGGTGGCCAAGAGCGCTCAGTTTCTCGTCACGCTCACAACGTCCTTGATCTTTTTCAGTCTTGCCACGACGCTGTTCAGGTGCTCGGTGTTGGTGATGCCGACGGTCACGCTCATGCGGGCGCGGCCCTGCTCGGCGGCGCGAGCCGTCAGAGAGTAGATCGGCACGCGCATATCGCCCAGTGCCAGTGCCACGTCAGAGACGAGGTTCGCGCGATCTATGCAAACAATATCCAACGTAGCCTTGTAGTTTTCCTTCTCCGCTTCGTCCCAGTAGGCGCGGACCCAGCGGTCTGCGTTCTCGGGGTGGCGCATACTCTCGCGGGCGTTGGCGCAGTCACGCTTGTGGATAGACACACCAAAGCCGCGGGTGACAAAGCCGATGATCTCATCGCCCGGCAGCGGAGAGCAGCACTTGGCGAACTTGATGGGGCAGTTGTCAATGCCCTCGACGATGACGCCGTCGGAGGAATGCATCCGCTTGAGCTCCACCGTGACCGGCTTCGGCTCGGTAGCCTGCAGCTTGGTGTACTCCTCCTTGAGCTTGGGCAGCATGCGGGAGATCTGCAGGCCGCCGTAGCCGATGGCCGCGTACATTTCCTCCACGCTGTTGCAGCGGTTGCGGCGGGCCAGCGCCTCCATAAAGACGTCGTGCTGCTCGTCGGTCAGCGTCATGAGGTTGCGGCGCATCTCGCGCTCAAGCGCGTCGCGGCCCTCCTGAATATTTTCCTCTCTGCGTTCCTTTTTGAACCAGTTGCGGATCTTGTTCTTGGCTTCGCTCGTCTTGACGATGTTGAGCCAGTCGCGGCTGGGGCCGCGGTTCTCGGAGCCGGTGATGATCTCAATAATTTCGCCGGTCTGGACCTTGTGGTCGATGGGCACGATGCGGTTATTGACCTTCGCACCGATCATTCTGTTGCCGACAGCAGAGTGGATCGCGTAGGCGAAGTCGATGGCCGTCGCGCCCGCGGGCAGGTTGATGACGTCGCCGCGCGGCGTGAAGGCGAACACTTCCTCGGGCAGCAGGTCGCTCTTGATGTCGCTGAGCAAATCCGTGGCGTCGGCGCTGGAGCGCTGGCTTTCCAGCAGCTGGCGCACCCAGGCCAGGCGCTCGTCCAGCTTGTCGCTGCCGCCCGTGATGCCGGCCTTGTACTTCCAGTGCGCGGCGATGCCGTACTCCGCCATGCGGTCCATGTCCCAGGTGCGGATCTGCACCTCAAACGGGATGGCCTCGCGTCCGATGACCGTTGTGTGCAGGGACTGGTAGCCGTTGGGCTTCGGGGTAGAGATGTAGTCCTTGAAGCGATTGGGCAGCGGGTGGTACATATCGTGGATCAGCCCCAGCGCGGTATAGCACTCGGGGACGTTGTCGAGGATGATACGCACAGCGTAAATGTCATAAATTTCCTCGAAATCCTTATTTTGCATATACATCTTGCGGTAAATGCCGTAGATGCTCTTGACGCGGTGGCGGATGGTCGCCTTCTGGATGCCGTTTTCGGACAGGTGCCTAGCAATCGTATGGCAGACCTGATGCAGGAACTCGTCGCCATGCTTATTCAGCAGGTCGCGGATCGTCTCATAGCCGACAGGGTCAAGGTAGTGCAGACTGCGGTCTTCGAGTTCCTCCTTGATGTTGGAAATTCCGAGGCGGTGCGCGATGGGGGGCATAGACCTCCATCGTTTCCAGTGCCTTGTCGCGGCGCTTCTGCTCGGGCCAGGCGTCGCCGGTGCGCATATTATGCAGTCTGTCGCACAATTTTATAATCATGACGCGGACATCCTGGCTCATGGCCAGCAGCATCTTGCGCAGGTTCTCGGCCTGGCGATCCTCGACATTCGAGAACTTGATCTGGGTCAGTTTGGTGACGCCGTCAACGAGCAGCGCGACCTCGGGGCCGAACTTCTGCTTGATCTCGGCCACCGTGACCGGCGTGTCCTCGGCCACATCGTGCATGAGGGCCGCGGCAATGCTCTCGCTGTCCATGCCCAGCTCCACCAAAATCTGCGCCACCGAAAGCGGGTGACAGATGTACGGCTCGCCGCTGCGGCGGCGCTGCTCGCCGTGGGCCTTTTCGGCCAGCGCGTAGGCGCGGTCGATCATAGCAAAATCATAGGGACGGCCGCTGTCAACCAGACTCTTTTTCAGATCGTCATAGGTGATGGGCATTTTTACTTCTTGCACGTTTGTGTTTTCCATAGTCCGTTCCCCTCTCCGTTTTCTATCTGTCTTGCACAGCGCTTTTTCGGGCATTCTGTAGGGGCGAGCATTGCTCGCCCGCAGGCCGCTTGCCATGGGCACAGCCTTCCCGAAAAGGCGCCGTTGTTTTCAGGCTGCCGGGCGGGCAATGCCCGCCCCTACATGTGGAGCAGGGCGCTCATGCCTGTTTTGCCAGCTCCGCCAGCTTTTGCAGCACCGGCGCACTGGCCAGGTCCTGCTTGGCCGTCACGGGCACGGGCAGCCAGCGGCCCTCCTGCTCCTCAATCAGGCCAAGCTCCTGCAGCGCCGTCAGGCTTGCCAGCGTCTTGCCGGTGTTCTGCGGCCCCTCCGCCGCAAAAACCGGCTGCAGATCCGCCGCGGCCACATGCCCGCCGCGGATACGCCGGTAGAGTGATACCGTGTCGGCGCGGGCCGGCAGCAGCGCGGCGGCGCGGGCCGCGTCGAGGCTGCCGCCGGTGCGGAATGCCTCAAACCACGCGGCCTGTTCACTGGGAGTATTGCCCAACTCCGCAGGGCGGATAGCCTTGAGGTGTGCGGACACCATCGGCCCGCTGCGCCCGTTGAAGATCGAGACCTCGAGCGCGGCCTCCACCTCACTGCCGACGGGATAGGCAAACGCCTGCGGCGCAATGCCGAAGCTCGACGCAAACAGCGTGTCGCTGCCCTGCCGCAGCCGGATGCGGGTGTGGCGGCCCTCCGTGCCCATCGGCCAGATACCGTCCACAAAGGCATGCTGCACCAGCAGCACGGGCGTGGGGTTCTCGCGGCCAAAGGGTGCCAGCCGGGCCAGTTCACCGACGTTTTCCAGATTCAGCTCGCCCAGCGTGGCGGCGGCGTCCAGCCGCAGGCTGACGGCCTCGGGCGGGGCGGCGTGGGCCGCGGCCCAGGCATTGATGGTCTGCCGGAACGCGGCAAGATTTTCTTCCTCTATCTCAACGCCCGCCGCGGCGGCGTGGCCGCCGAACCGCGTCAGATACTGTGCGCAGTCGGCGAGCGCACTGTGCAGGTCGAACGGGTCCGGTGCGCGCCCGCTGCCGCGGCCCTCGCCCTCGTGCATCGAGATGACGATGACCGGGCGGCTGAACCGCTCCATGAGCCGCGCCGCCACGATGCCGATGACGCCGGGGTGCCATCCTCGCCGCTGACGACGAGCACGCGGTCCCGGGTTCGGGCAGGGTCGGCCTCCAACGCCTGCAAAGCAGCGGCAAAGACCTGCTGTTCGGTCTGCTGGCGCTCGGTGTTGATCTCGGCCAGGCGTTCAGCTATGCCGGTGGCCTGATCCTCGTCGCCGCAGAGCAGCAGCTTGAGCGCTACCGCGGCGTTGTCCATGCGGCCCGCAGCGTTCAAGCGCGGGGCCAAACTGTAGCTGACCGTGTCCGCCGTGACGGGCTTGCCGCCGCAGCCGGCGCTCTCCAAAAGCGCGTGCAGGCCGGGGCGCATCGTGTCCTGCCAAAAGGGACAGACCCTCGCGGACAATCGTGCGGTTCTCCCCCACCAGCGGCATGACGTCGGCCACCGTGCCCAGCGCCGCCAGCTCGCCGTACATTTCCAACAGCTCGGCGGGGTCGCAGCCCTCGAGCGCGGCACAGAGCTTGAACGCCACGCCCGCGCCGCACAGGTCCTTGAACGGGCTTTCGTCGTCGGGGCGCTTGGGGTCGACAACGGCGATGGCGTCTGGCAGCGTGTCACCCGGCAGGTGGTGATCCGTGATGATGAGGTCAAGGCCCAGCTCCTTTGCGCAGGTGGCCTCCTCGACGGCGGAAATGCCGTTGTCTACCGTCACGACGAGCTTGAAGCCCTTGGACGCCAGTGATTCCAGCGCCGCGCGCGTCAGACCGTAGCCGGAGCCGCGGGTAGGCAGCTTGCAGCGGACGTGTGCGCCCTGGCTGGTGAGACATTCGTACAAAATGGCCGTGGCCGAGATGCCATCGACGTCATAGTCACCGTAGATGACCATGAGCTCCTCATTTTCGATAGCCTCCTGGATACGGACGACAGCCTTGTCCATATCGGTGAGCAGGAACGGGTCGCTCAGCGGTTCGCCCTGACCCAGCAGGGCCTGCGCAGCGGCGGGGTCCGTGCAGCCGCGGGCGGCCAGCACCCGGCGCAGCAGTACGCCGCACCCGGCCCCGGCCAGCGAGGTTTCCGCCGCGGGGTCCGCCTTTTTCAGTTGCCACGCAGGGTAATTCATACAGTTTAGCTCCTTGTGTTAAAATCAGCTTCAAAATCGTGGGTCAGGCCATCCTGCCGCAGCATAGCCTCCAGCGTGTCGATCTCAGTGGAAACGTCCATGCTGACGTCCTGCAGAAGGGTGTCGTACAGCTTTTCATACGCTTGGTTCAGCGTGTGCAGGATGCCGGTGATGTCGCGGCGGATCTCCGCCGCGTTCGCGCTGTCCGTATCGCCCAGGCCCTGCGCCGTATCCAGCAGCTTGCGGGTCGTTGGCAGGTAATACTCGCGGAAGCGGCGCACGCGGTTCAGCTGCTCCGAGTGGTTGTGGACAAAGCCCATGATCGACGCGCAGGTTTTCTGCATTGCAGCAAGCTCTTCGTCCGCATCGGTGCCCAGCTTGCCGCGGCAGACTTTTAAGTAGTTCAAAAAGTCCATGCCCTCGCGGCGGAACTGTTCGGCATCGGTCAGGGGTTCGGCAGGCTCGGCCTGCGGCGCTGCGGCGGGCTTTGCCGCCGTCGGCATGAGCGAATCGTCCAGGTAAAGTGTGCTGTAATCGTCGGAAATGGCAGCGTTGGGAAGATCCCCGTTCGCCACAGCCTTTGCAACGGTTTCATAGGCCTTTTCCTGCTTGATCTGCGCCTTGCGGGCCAGCGCGGGCAGGTCGCAGGTCCAGTCATTGGCGGCGCGCAACAGCTTGCGCAGGCGGCTGAAATAGGCCAGCTTTTTCATGCCCACGATGGCCATAAAGAGGAAGCCGAGCGTTGCGGGGTAAAACACGGCTGTCAGAATCGGCAGGGCTATGAAATCCTGTTGGGAAAGCCCCAGCGGCCCTGCGCCGACTGCCGTCAGGATGCCCATGACGAGCGCCGTGATGCCGAAGCAGCCCGTGAAGGTCCAGCCGACTGCCGTCAGCACAATGCCGACAGTCTGGCCGCCGTTTTTCCATTTGCGCTCCAGACGGCGCTTCCATGCGGCGAAGCTGTCGGGCTGCGGCCTGCTCATGGCATCGCCCGCCTGTGCAAGGGCGTCTGCAATGCTGCCCAGCACCGACGAGCCGATTTTGCTGCCCGCCTCAACGGCGCTGTCCAGCATATCGCCGAAGTCGTAGTGATCGTATTGATATTTGGGAGTTTTGTTGTCAGGCATTTGGTTGTCCAATCTGTTGTTACTGCATTGTAGGGGCCGGACATGTCCGGCTCTCGGCTTTCCGGTTATAGGGCGGTTTCCTGTAGGCTGCGGGCCGGGCATGCCCGGCCCCTGCGGACGCATCAGTCCGCCATCGGTCCCCAATTCTTCATCAGCTCGGCGGCGCAGCGCACACCGTCGACGGCGGCGGTCATGATACCGCCCGCGTAGCCCGCACCCTCGCCGCAGGGGTAAAGCCCTGCCAGGCCGGTGCATTGCAGGTTTTCTTTATCGCGCAGCAGGCGCACGGGGCTGCTGGTGCGGGTCTCCAGACCCGTCAGCACGGCGTCGGGGGCGCGATAGGCCGCCAGCTTGCGGCCAAAGGCGGTCAATCCCTCGCGCAGGGCACCGCTCAAATCATCGGGCACCAGGCTGCCGAGGTCGCAGGGCGTCACACCGCGCGGGTAGGTCGGCTGCACTGCCCCCAGCTCCAGCGCACCGCGCCGGCCAGAAAGCTGCCGACGGTCTCCGCCGGGGCAAGATAATTCCCGCCGCCCGCGCGGTAAGCGGCCTGCTCCAGCCGACGCTGGAACGCGACGGCCTTCGCCGGGTCGTTGTCGAAGTCGCTGCCGTCCACACTGACGACCACCGCCGCGTTGGCGTTGCGGCCATCGCGGGCGTGCAGGCTCATGCCGTTGGTGACAACGCCGCCCGCCTCGCTGGCGGCGGCGCAGACCGTGCCGCCCGGGCACATGCAGAAGGTGTAAACGCACCGCCCGCCGGAGACGTGCTGGCTCAGCTGGTACTCCCCCTTCGGCAGCGCCGGGTGACCCGCCGCGCCGTGGTAGAGGCTTTTGTCGATCTCGGTCTGCAGGTGCTCGGCGCGGAAGCCGACGGAGAACGGCTTGCATTCCAGTGGCAGAGCCAGGCCGTGCAGCATGGCAAACGTATCCCGTGCGCTGTGGCCGACTGCAAGGATCAGCTGTTCACAGGGCACAGGGCCCGCCGTCGTTTCGATGCCGGTCAGCGTACCGTTCCGGGTGTGCAGGCCGGTCAGCGCCGTGCTGAACCGCACCTCGCCGCCCAGCGCCTCGATCTCGCCGCGGATGCTGCGTATGACGCCGCGCAGCAGGTCGGTGCCGACGTGGGGCTTCTGCCGCCACGCAATGTCGGCGGGCGCGCCGTGGTCAAGGAATGCCTCGGTCACGAACGCGCACAGCGGGTCACCGACGCGGGTCGTCAGCTTGCCGTCCGAGAAGGTGCCCGCGCCGCCCTCACCAAACTGGATGTTGGCGTTGGGGTCCAGTGTGCCGGTTTTCTCAAAATGCCCGACGGCCCGAATCCGTTCGTCCAGCGCGGGGCCGCGCTCGAGCACCAGCGGGCGGTAGCCTCTGCGGGCCAGCAGCAGCGCCGCGAACAGGCCCGCCGGGCCAAGACCGACGACCACCGGGCGATGGGTCAGCGGCGTTTTCCCCGTTGTAAAGTCGAATTTTGGCGGCTGTGTATAACAGACACAGGGCGAGGCCCCGGCCAAAGCCGATTCCTCACCCTCGTCCTTGAGTGTGACTGCGATGGTGTAGACAAGTACCGGCGTACCGCGCCGGGCGTCCACGCTGAGTTTTGCCACACCGCAGTGCGCCGCCCGGCGGGTGGGCACGCGGAGAATGGCCAGTGCCTTCGCCGCTGCCTCGGCGTCCGGGTCGGGGCAGGTCAGCGGCAGGCGGATGTTGCGGACTAAAAGCATAGATAAGGTTCCTTAAACGATGGTATTTTGTATGCGCCATGTAGGGGCCGGGCATGTCCGGCCCTCGGCTTTCCCGTTATAGGGCGGTTTCCCGTAGGCTGCGGGGCGGGCATGCCCGGCCCCTACTGCGTCGCGTTACTTCGACGTGACCTCGCACTGGACCGTATAGCTGCCGGTGGCAAAAATACGGCTGGACGACGGGATCTGGATGCTGACGGCAATCGTCTGCTGGCCGACGGTCAGGTTCAGGCTCTGGCAGTCGATCTGCGCGACGATGCTGTCGGCGGACAGCTCCTTGATTTCATCCGCCGGGCCGTAGAGCGTCACACCGCTGACGATGCTGGACAAGATCTGCAGCTCGTAGTTGCTGGGCACGTTGATGGCGCGGATGTTCGAGACGTTCAGCTTTGTCGAGGCCATCTCCGACGTGTCAAAGTCCAGCGTGACGTTCGTGACGCCGTCCAGCGAGACGATGCCTGCGGGCAGCTCGATAAGGCGCTGGTAGTCGCGGCCCGGCTCAAACTCACGGGCCAGGTCAAAGTCCGTCACGGTCAGGGCCTCCAAGCCGCTGATCGTGCGGGCAGGACCGGCCACGCGCAGGGTCTGCTGGCTCAGCGAATAGTGCAGGCTCTCGACGTCGAAGCCGTTCGGCGTGCCGATGAAGTCCACCTTCAGCGGCAGTTCCCGCACCTGATAGACCGTCAGCGTGACGTTGGCGGAGTCGCTCTCCATCGAGGTATACTGCGGCGTGAAGGCGTTGCCCTCCTCGTCGCGCAGCTCCAGCGTAGCAGGCACCGTCGTGGTGTCGGCCAGTTCGCCGTCCAGCTGGACCGGGGCGACGATGCTGGACACCTGATCCAGCTCGCTCGTCGGGCCGCGCAGCGTGATCTCGGCGGGCACGGCGGTGGTCTTGTTCAGCATATAGCCGCTGGAGATCGTCACAGCGGAGGCGTCCACCGTGACGGGAACGGTCTTTTCGCTGACCTCGTCAAAGACAACGTCGATGGTGCTCGGGCTTTCCACCGTACACTCAATGTCGCCGGGGAAGTCTGTTGTGTTCGTCACACGGGCCTGCAGGCGCAGCGTGACCTTGCCCGCGCCGCTGACACCGGCGTAGCTTGGGTAGACCATGATGTCGGCGCTGCGGATGTTTCCGATGATCGTGCTGTTGCCCTCGACTTTTACGGTCACGCCCTCAATGTCGGGCTTTTCCACAATGTCCAGACCTTGGGCCGTGTAGGTAGACGCGCCGCTCGTGTAGTTGATCGGCACGCCGGTCACCGTCGTGGAGCCCTGGGGGTCGATGTAGACCGTAACGATGATCCACATGGCAAAGCCCATGATGATTGCCAGAACGGCGGAAAGCACCGGGTTTATCCCAGATCGTGCGCGGACCCTTGGGCGCGGCGCCGTTCAGCCCCGGCGCGAGAGGGTTATTCGGGTTTGGCATGGTTCAGTGCGCCTCCCTTGCGCAGCAGCTTTTGCAGCGGCGAGATATTGGTCTCCTGCGTCCTCGGCGGGGGGGCAACGATCTCCTCCTGCAGAAGGTTGAAGAGGTTCTGGCGGTCCAGGCGGCGGATGAGCACGCCGTTCTTCGCCATCGAAATGATGCCGGTCTCCTCGCTGACGATGACGACGATGGCGTCGGAGTTCTCGCTCATGCCGAGGCCCGCGCGGTGGCGGGTGCCCATGTCCTTGCCCATCTCGAGATTGTTGGACAGCGGCAGCACGCAGCCCGCCGCCACAATGACGCCGTCGCGGATGACGACAGCGCCGTCGTGCAGGGGCGTGCCCTCATAGAAGATCGTGCCGAGCATTTCGGGGATGACATCCGCGTGCATCGGCGTACCGGTGCGGATGATCTCATCCAGATTGTTGTTGCGCTCCAGTACCATCAGCGCGCCGGTTTGCGTGTCGGACAGCTGCTCCGCCGCGTCGCAGATGGCCACAACGGCGCTCTGCCACGCGCCGCGCAGCGACGGGTCACTGCGGCGGTTCCCGACGAGAAGGTTGGCCCACATTGTGGACTGACCCATGCGCTCGAGTGTGCGGCGCAGCTCCGGCTGGAAGATGACGACGGCGGCCATAAAGCCGATGGTGATGACGTTGTTGAGCACCCAGGTGACGGTTTTCAGGTTGAGCATGACGGCCAGACCGTAGAAAACCAGAATCAGGATGATGCCCTTGACCAGCTGGCCCGCGCGGGATTTGCGCGCGAATTGCAGCAGCTGGTAAAAGACAAAGGAGATAATAAGGATGTCCAGCGTATCGGACAGCGGGTCAAATGTACGCAGGCTGCTTAAAACGGCATTGAACATCTGGTTGGGCAGCATGGGCACCGCAGCCCCCTTTCTGGGTCAAAATAGGCATTAGAACAGGTGTAGAGGCCCGGGCATGTCCCGCCCCTGCCGGGAGGCTGACAAAATCACTCGATCAGCGCCACCGCATGGGCGGCAATGCCGAGGCCCTCGCCGGTGAAGCCGAGGTGCTCCTCCGTCGTGGCCTTGACGCTAACGGCGTCCACGGGCAGACCGAAGGCGTCGGCAATGTTCCGGCGCATGGCCGGGATATGCGGGGCCAGCTTCGGGCGCTGGCAGAGGATCGTGGCGTCGATGTTGCCGACCTTATAGCCGTGCTCGGCGATGATGCGGGCGACCTCGCGGGTCAGGGCCAGCGAGTCCGCGCCCTTGTAGGCGGGGTCGTTATCCGGGAAGTGCTGGCCGATGTCGCCCAGCGCCGCCGCGCCCAGCACAGCGTCCATTACGGCGTGCAGCAGCACATCCGCGTCGGAGTGGCCGAGCAGGCCCTTCTCATACGGGATCTCCACGCCGCCCATAATGAGCTTGCGATCCTCCACTAAGCGGTGAACGTCGTATCCGTGACCAATGCGCATGGTTTTCTCCTTTTGCAGATCTTCTTTTGTAGTGATTTTATAGTTGGCGTAATCGCCCTCGGTCAGCCTGACGGGCAGACCGGCCAGCTCAAACAGGCTGCAATCATCGGTGACAAGGCGGGCTTTTTCCCCCGTGACGGCGGCAAGCGCCTGGGTGTAGAGTGCGCGGCGGAAGCACTGCGGCGTCTGCACGGCGTAGAGCGTGGCGCGGTCCGGCGTGTCCAGCACGCGGCCCGACGGGTCTGCGACCTTCACCGTATCCTTGACGGGCACTGCGGGCGCGGCTGCGCCGATCTCGGCGGCAGCGGTCAGTGCGGCGGTGATGACGCTCTCGCTGACAAAGGGGCGGGCGGCGTCGTGGATGGCAACAAGCTCGCCCGTCGCCGCGGCCAGACCGTTGCGCACGCTGTCGGCGCGGGTCGCACCGCCCTGTACGACGGCGCAGGGCTTGGGACAGGCGGCGGCGATGGCCTCGCAGGCGGCGCGGTTGCCGCCGCAGACCAGCACAAGCTGGGTAATTGCCGGGTGCGCAGCCAGTGCGGTACAGCTTGTCTCCAGCACGGTGCGGCCATCCGGCAGACGGTAGCTCAATTTGTCAAAGCCCATACGGCGGGATGCCCCTGCCGCCACCACAATGGCGGTCACGGCGGGAAGATTCGGTTGTGCCATGGGCACACTGCCCCCTTTACCTATTTATAATAAACATTATACAGGGTTATGCCAAGAAAATCCACTAAAATCAGGATGATTTTTTTGTGAGAATAAAAAAATATCGCATTCTCCGCAGGGGCCGGGCACACCCGGCCCGCAGCCCTGCGGAAAACGCGATTTTGCGGAAAGGCCGCAGGCGGGACATCTCCCACCCCCTACCGTGCGGCAGGATCTTCCGTCACCGGCAGCACCAGCACCGCCTTTGCCCCGCGCGGTGCGTTCCGGGCAAAGGCCGCCGTGCCGCCGTGGGCGTGGATGATCTGCTCGACGACGTGCAGACCCAGAATGTGGGGCGTATTCTCCCCCGCTTCACCGGTCTGCAGGGCGTGCAGCACGGCGGGCGGGTAGCCCGCGCCGTCGTCGGCTATCGTGATCCTCAGTGTTTTTCCTGTGCGCACCGCGGAAAGCTGCACCTGCACGGGGCCGGGGTTGTGGCAGGCCGCATTGTGCAGCAGGTTTTCCACTGCGCGGGCCAGCAGCGCGGCGTCCGCGTCCAGAATCGCCTTGTCGGCGTCGGGTGCAATTTCCAACGCCACCGTGCAGCTGGCCGCCAGCGGGCTGTCACAGAACTCGGCGGCCAGCCTGCGCAGCAGCGGTCCGGCCTGGGTCGGTTGGCAGCGCAGCGGCTGTGCGCCGTATTGCAGCTTGCTGGTCAGGTTCAGATCCTCGATCAAAGCGCGCAGCTTCTCGCTCTGGGTGCGGATGCCGCACGCCTTCTGCCGCGCCGCGGCGGGCAGGGCGGTGTCCTGCTCGAGCTGCTCGGCCCAGCCCAGAATCAGCGCCAGCGGTGTGCGCACATCATGGCTGACCCCCGCGATCCAACTTGTGCGGGCATCGTCCCGCCGGGCGATGATCTCATTGCGGCGGCGCAGCTGCTCACTCGTGCGGTTGACCGTGTCGGCCAGCTCCCCCGCAAAACCGTCTGTCGGCAGCCGGATCGTACCGCCATCGGCTACGGTGGCCAGTCCTGCGGCAATCGTCTGCAAGCGCCGCGCACCGCGCCAGCTGAACAGCAGACAACATGCAGCTGGCACACCCAGCAGCAGCGCCAGCGCGGGCAGCATACCCGCTGCCATGGCGTTCGTAAGCTGCGCATTGTTGTAAATATTGCACCTCCAGACCGAACCGCGCGGCATGGCGGCCACAAACAGGCCGTAGTCTGCCGTCCAGCAGAACACCGGCCAGTCGTCAAGATACCACCGCGAGAACGAGGCGATTTCCGACGCTGTGTAGTGTTTATTCAAGTTCTGCGGCAGGTCATGCTGCCAGATCACACTGCCGTCGTCGTCCAGCACCATCGCCCAGGCGTAGCCCTGCAGCCAGTCCGCGGGCGTGCGGGCGGGGTCCAGCTGCAAGCCGTCGGCTGTAGGGATCAGGGCCTCTGCCAGCGTACCGATGCGGACGCGGCTGTCCGCGGCCTCGCCGTAGTGCAGCCCCAGATAGACCACCGCCCCCAGCAGCAGACCCACCACCAGCAGCACCACCGCCGCCGTGGCCAGCACATAGCGCCCGATCATTCGTGTAAAGGTTTTCAACTTCACACCTCCCCAGTCAGCCGGTAGCCGATGCCCCGCACCGTGAGAAGCCACTGCGGATGCCCGGGGTCAGGCTCGATTTTCTCCCGCAGATGGCGGATATGCACGTTCAGGCTGTTCTCGTACCCGTAATAGTCCGCGCCCCAGACAGCCTCGCAAACGGCATCATAGGTTACGATGTGCCCGCGGTCATCGGCCAGCCTTTGCAGCAGGGCGCGCTCGGTGGCGGTCAGGGCCAGCGTTGTGCCGTCAGCGCGGCGGACGGCGGCGTCCTGCAAATTGACCGTGCAGTCCCCCAGCGTCAGCACCCCGGCTGCGGCGCAGCTCGGTGCGGTAGGCGCGCCGCAAAAGGTGCTGCACGCGCAAAAGCAGCTCCTGCATCAGGAACGGCTTGGTCAGATAGTCGTCCGCGCCAAGCCCCAGCCCGAACAGCCTGTCCGCGTCGGCGTCCCGCGCCGAGAGAAACAGCGCCGGGACGTCCGATTCTGTCCGCAGGGTGCGGAACAACCCGAAGCCGTCGCCGTCCGGCAGGTTGATGTCCAGAATCATCAGGTCCGGGCGGTGCGCGGCGAAGGCCGCCCGTGCCGCGGTGCAGTCTGCGGCGGTGCATACGGTTTTGTAGCCTGCCGTGCGCAGGTTGTCCGTGACTAGGGTAAGCAGGTCTGGGTTGTCATCGACCAGGAGGATGGCGGCGTCGTAGATGGTGGTCATAGGTTTTCCCCTTTTTTGGAGCTTATAGGGGCCGCCCATATACGGCCCCTGCCTATCATACTACGATTCACCCCCGCCCACCATGGCACGACCCCAAAATTAAGGCAAAATTAATCTGCTCTTACAGTTCGTTTAAGGCACAGGGTGTAGCATAGGGCCATACCGAAAGCAAAGGAGTGTGCATTATGCAAACCGTAATCGAAACAAAGGCCCTGTGCAAGCAGTACGGGCCGCATACAGCCGTGGACCATGTGGAGCTGCACGTACCGCAGGGGTGCGTGTACGGGTTCATCGGGCCGAACGGCGCGGGCAAATCCACCACCATGAAGATGCTGCTGGGGCTCATCCACCCCACGGCGGGCCGGGTGCGCCTGCTCGGGCAGGAGCTGACCGAGAAAAGCCGCCTGCCGCTGCTGCGCCAGACCGGCAGCCTGATTGAGTCCCCCGCCGGGTATCTGCATCTGACCGCACAGGAGAATCTGGAGATCGTGGCCGACTTAAAGGGTGTGCCCCATAAGGACATCGGCCGCGTGCTGGACATTGTGCATCTGACGCAGGACCGCAGCCGCCGGGTCGGGCAGTATTCGCTCGGCATGAAGCAGCGGCTCGGCATTGCCATGGCGCTGCTGGGCAGCCCGAAGCTGCTGATCCTGGATGAGCCGACGAACGGGCTGGACCCCGCGGGCATTCAGGAGATGCGCGCGCTCATCCGGAATATGCCCGCCGCCACGGGCGCGACGGTGCTGATCTCGAGCCATCTTTTGGGCGAGATGGAGCAGATGGTCGAGCAGGTCGGCATCATCGACCACGGCCATATACTGTTTGAGGGACCGCTGACCGAATTGCAGCGCCACAGCCGCGGCAATGTCACGCTGCGGCTGCTGGACCCGGCCAAGGCCGCGCCGATCCTGCGTGCCAACGGTCTGACCGCGCACGGCGACAGCTGCGTTGTGACGCTGCCGCCCCTGCGGGACTCCCTGCTGGCCGACCTCGTGCAAAAACTGGCTGCCTGCGGCGCGGGCGTTGTGGAACTGACGCCCCACACCAAGACGCTGGAGGAGATTTTCCTGAGCCTGACGAGCGAGGAGGCGGACTGAGATGGGCAAAGCACTGCATGCGGAGCTGCAAAAGGCCCGCCGCCGCCACGATTTGCTAATCTGCCTGGCCGTGCCGGTGGTCGTGTATCTCTGGGCCGGGGCGCAGGCCCCCACCGGCGCGGACGAGCTGGCCAACGCCTACAGCGCGCTTTTGTACGTGCTGCCCGCTCTGAACGCCATTTTAATGCCCATTGTGATGGCACTGATCGCCAGCCGCCTGTGGGACATGGAGGTCAAGGGCAGCACCACAAAACTGCTGTACACGCTGCAAAGCCGCCGCAGTCTGTTTGCGGGCAAGGCGCTGCTGGGCACGGGCGAGGTCCTGCTGATGGTCACGCTGGAAATGGCCGTATCCATCCTGCTGGGGCGGGTGCAGGGCTATACCGAGACGCTCCCCGCCGGGCCGTTTGTGTACACGGGCATTTGCACACTGGCTGTCGATGTCATGCTGTTTTTCTCGGAGCTTCTGCTGATGTTGATTTTTCGACAACCCGCTGCCTGCGCTTTGTGTCGGCATTGTGGGGGCACTGATCGGGCTGTTTTCGGCGTTCATGCCGCCCCTTGTCAGTTATTTTGTGCCGTGGGGCTACTTTGTCCCGCTGTCCTGCTATGAGATTGCCCTCTGGGACCGGGCCACCCACACTGTGACCTACGGCCTGCTGCCCTACAACTGGGGACTGCTGGCGTTTACCGTGGTACTGGCTGCGGCTTTGTTTGCCGCCGCCTGGCGCATGATGCGCGATAAGGAGGTATAACGAATGCTGAAGCGTTGTATAATTGCCGAGAACCGCAAGCTGCATGCGTCGCCCATCTGGGTGATCTTCTTTGTGCTGCCGTTGATTTCCGCCGGGTACGGGACATTCAACTATCTGCAAAATCTGGAAATCCTGACCGAGCGGTGGTACAGCCTGTGGACGCAGCACACGCTGTTTTACTCGATGCTGTTCTTTCCCGCGATGGTGTCGGCGTATGCGGCCTACCTTTGGCGGCTTGAGCACCTTGGCCACAACTGGAACCTGATCATGGCAGCACCCGTGCGGCCCTTTGCGCTGTTTGCGGCAAAGCTCCTTGTTGTTGTAAAGCTGATGTGCTTTACGCAATGTTTTGTCTTTGTGCTGTACGTGGCGTGCGGGCGGCTGTTTGCCGGGTTCAGCGATTGGCCGCCGGTGAGCATCGTTTTCTATCTGGTGCGCGGCATTTTCGGCGGTCTGGCTGTGGCGGCGGTGCAGCTTTTGCTGGCCATGCTGATCCGCAGCTTTGCGGTGCCGATTTTCTTAGGGCTGGTCGGCGGCATTGCGGGAATGCTGATCGGCAACAAGGGCTATGCCCTGCTGTGGCCCTACTGCCTGATGCAGCAGGGCATGAACGCCAACCGCAGCACCGACGTGCTGGCCGGGAATGTGCTGCCGTTTTTGCTGGCGTGTGCGGGCTGGCTGGCGGTGGTGCTTTTGACCGCAAAAGTGCTGCTGGAAAAAATGGATGTGAAAGCGTAATGTTTTACCGCGCAGCAGGGGCCGCATATAGGCGGCCCGGCGGTATATGGCGGGTGGGCATTTGCGGGAGAGCACCGGGCCGATCACGCCCGGCCCCTACCGCCGCGTCCTATATTTCTGCTTGCGAAACGCCCTGCCCTGCTGTATAATAAAAGCACTAACAAACAGGAGGGCACGCCATGACTGCCAATGCTGCCGATTTTGCCGGGTCCGGGTGCGGGCGCCGTTATGAGAAAGAGCTGGAGACCCATTTTCGCGATTGTCTGCTGTTTTATCTGGATGGCCGCATCCGCTTTGAGCGCTACTGCTACGGCGAGGCCGCCTGTCTGGTGTTCAGCGTCTGGGCCCACGGCTTTGACGCTGACGGGAACATTTTATGGGACCGCGAACCGGAGTTTGAGAGCCAGAAAACCGCCATTCCCCGCGTGCTGACCGACATTCAGGAGGACGGGAACGCCCTGCAGTTTGACGGTGCCTTCAAGCGCTACGTCAAGACCGAGGAATTCGACGAGGACAAGCCCAACGGATACGGGAAGTTTAAGGTGTTCTGGCTGAAAAGGAAAAAGTAAAAAGACTCCTGCAGCGTGAATTAAACGCTGCAGGAGCTTTTTTGTGTTTGCAGCACCCCTAAACAGCAGAACATTTCTCAAAGTCATAACGAAAAATTCCGATAAAAGGCCAGCGGCGGCTTTCGCAAAGAAAGCCGCCGCTGTTGTCAAAATGGATACTCTTAGAATTTTCCGCCGGAGCTGCCGCCAAAACCGTCGCTGTCGGTACTCGACCCGCTGGAACTGCTGTCGTCCTTGACGGGGTCGTACGTTTCGGTCTCGGTGGTGTGGGTGTAGGTGTCCATCACCAGCGGCATTTCGGCAAACGCCGGTACGGCGCAGAGCAAGCACAGCAGCAGGGCTGTTATCAGAGAAAACAGGTTTTTCTTCATAAGGCTGTTTCCCCCTTTCAAAGCAGGATGGCAAGCAGGATCATCAGCGGAACACTGATGCCTGCAAACCAGGCGGCAAACTTGCGCATGTCAACGGGCAAGTCACCCACCAGCTTGCCGGTCTGCCCGTTCATAGCGAACAGGCAATCCTTGCCCTGCCACTTGGTGTGCAGCATCCAGACCGGCAGTAGCGCGTAGTGCTTGGCGGTGTAATCAATGCTGATATTCTCGCTCAGGGTGCTTACGCTGTTGTAGCCGGTAATGCTGGCCGAAAGCTCGCTGCTGACAGAATTCTGCATCCGGCTGTGGGCGCGGGCCTGGCAGGTGTCGGCGTCCTCGTCGTATTTGTCGGCCATGTAGCCCGGCAGATAGGCGGTCGAGAAGGGCTGGAAGGCGCGGTAGTCATACGGCTCGATGGCATCCATGTGGCCGTTGGGCATCTTGGTCGAGCCGTCCACCGTGAAGTTCCACGTCATCAATATGCTGCAAAAGACGAACTTAGAGAATAAGCTCCAGCTTGCCATTGCCGCCACCGAAGCCAAATTGGTGGTAGAGTTGGCGGACACCTGAACCGTTATTCCATAGCAAATAGTGCGTAAAAATGAAGCACCCGGGAGGGCTGAATCCCTCCCGGGTGTTTCAATTTAGAACCGCTCCACGCCATCACTCGTTACGCGCGCGTAGACGAGGGGCGGAAGCGTCGGCGGCTCATCGCGGATGACAAGGCCGCCGCGGTACATTTCCTCGGCTGCGGCAAACAGGCTCTCGTCGTCGGCATAGAACGTGCAGATGCTCTCCCCTGCCTTGACGTAGTCACCCAGCTTTTTGTGCATCGTAATGCCCGCGGCAAAGTCGATGCTGTCCTCCTTCTTGATGCGGCCCGCGCCCAGCAGCACGCTGGCGTTGCCGATCTTCTCGACGTCGTTTTTGTAAATATAGCCGTCGGCGGGGGCGGTCAGCTCATAGCTGTACTTTGCTTTTTGGAACTTGTCGGCGTCGCGCAGTACGCTGATGTCGCCGCCCTGCGCGGCAAACATCTGGCAGCACTTTTCAAACGCGGAGCCGTCGGCAATGACGCTCTCGGCCAGCTTACGGCAGGTAGGCATATCGCCCTTGCCCGCCAGCACCAGCATGTTGCCGGCCAGCTGCAGGCAGACCTCGGTCAGGTCCGCGGGGCCCTTGCCCTGCAGGACGGCCATGCTCTCGGCGACCTCCAGCGCATTGCCGATGTTGTGGCCGAGAGGCTTGTCCATATCGGTGATGAGCGCCGCGACCTTGCGGCCATGCGCCGTGCCGATGGCGACCATCTGGCGGGCCAGCTCCAGCGCACCGTCCAGGTCCTTCATGAACGCGCCGTCGCCCATCGTGACATCGAGCAGGATAGCGTCCGAACCGGCGGCCAGCTTCTTGGACATGATGGAGGACGCGATCAGCGGGATGCAGCCGACGGTGGCGGTCACATCACGCAGGGCGTACATCTTCTTGTCGGCGACGGCAATCTTGCCGCTTTGGCCGATGACCGAAATGCCGATCTCGTTGACCTGTCTGAAAAATTCTTCCTGCGTCAGGCTCGTGCGGGTGCCGGGGACAGCCTCCATCTTGTCAATCGTGCCGCCCGTGTGGCCGAGGCCGCGCCCGCTCATCTTGGCGATCTTGACACCGCAGGCCGCCACGATGGGCGCAATGACCAGCGTCGTCTTGTCACCGACGCCGCCGGTGGAGTGCTTGTCGGCCTTGATGCCCGCGATGGCAGACAAATCGACCATGTCGCCGGAGTGGGCCATGACGTCGGTCAGCATGGCGGTCTCCTCGTCAGTCATGCCGCGCAGGTAGATGGCCATGAGAAGTGCCGACATCTGGTAGTCGGGCACATCGCCTGCCACATAGCCGTTGACGGCGAAGGACAGTTCTTCATGGTCCAGCGTACCGCCGTCGCGCTTCTTGGCGATAATATCGTACATTCGCATAGTTTTTCTCCTTGTAAAAGGCAGGCCGCCCGGCTGGGATACCGGGCGGCCTGCTGTGATTTGTGATTAACGGCTGCCCTTGTCGTAGGGAATGCCCTCGGCCTTCGGGGCCTGGGAGTTCTTGGAGGTGAAGATCAGCACGATCATCGTGACGATATACGGCAGCATCTGGTAGAAGTTCGAAATTTCCTTGACGCCCTCAAACTTCGGCAGGAATGTCAGCGTGGCATTCAGCGCAGCAATGACCTTGAACAGCGCGAAGAACAGCGACGCGCCGAGGATCGGCAGCGGCTTCCAGTTGCCGAAGATCATAACGGCCAGCGCCAGGAAGCCGTAGCCGCCGACGTCGGAGTTGAAACCGGAGCCGGCTGCCAGCGTGTAGGCCAGGCCGCCGACACCGCCCAGGAAGCCGGAGATCAACACACCGGCGTAGCGCATCTTGTAGACGTTGATGCCGACGGAGTCCGCCGCCTGGGGATGCTCACCGCAGGCGCGCAGCCGCAGACCAAAGCGGGTCTTGTACATGACGATGTAGGCCGCGATGAACAGGACGATGGCAACGGGGTCGTCAGGTAGAAATACTTGAAAATCAGGTTGTTCCAGAAGCTGGGGCCGTCCACCGGGGCGAGGCCGAAGGTATCGCGGGTGATGCGCACCCAGTTGGGAATGAAGATCGTGGTCAGGCCCTGGCCCTGGATGGCCCAGGTCATGACGACGGCGAAGGCGGGCGCAAACTGGTTCAGCGCCGTGCCGCCGATGGTCTGGTCGGCCTTCAGGTTGATGGCCGCAAAGCCCAGCAGCAGCGAAAAAAATCATGCCGGTGACGCCCGCCACCAGAATGGCAATGAACATCGACAGCTGCGGATGTGCGGGACCGAAGCCGCTCTGGTCCAGGCCCTGCAGCGTAAAGCAGGCGAACAGCGCGCCAATGATCATCATGCCCTCAAGTGCGATGTTGATGACGCCGGAATGCTCACTGAACATGCCGCCCATGGCGACGAGCAGCAGCGGCACTGCGAACAAAATGGTCATACTGATAATGTTGGCAGCGATCATCATTTTGCAGCACCTTCCTTTCCCTTATGGCCGGAGACCGCCTTGGTAATGATGCCGCGCATCAGCAGGGCAAAGGCCGCCAGATAGATGATGACGGCAATGACGATGTCAATGGTCTCGGACGAGTAGGCGGGCTGCATGGCGGCACCGCCGACCTGAATATAGCTGATAAAGAGCGACGCAAAAATCGTGCCGATGGGGTTGGAGCTGGCCAGCAGGGCGACAGGGATGCCGTTGAAGCCCATGCCGAGGATGGATTTTTCCAGCACGTATTGGCCCGTACCGGCCAGGTAGTAGATGCCGCCGCCGATGCCGGACAGCGCGCCGGAGATGACCATGGACAGCACGATGTTGCGCTTGGAGTTGATGCCCGCGTACTGGGCAGCGTCGCGGCTCAGGCCGCAGGCCTTCAGCTCATAGCCGAAGGTCGTCTTTTGCAGGATGACCCAGACGAGGATGGCAAAAATAATCGTGATGATGATGGAAATATTGATCCAGCTCGAGTTGCCGAACAGTGCCGCAAACGGCCCCCTGGGCAGGATCGCGCCGGGGTTTGCAACGTTCAGCGCGGCGGTGCGGTCCGAGTTAGACGCGCCCCAGCCGGAGGCCAGCATATCGGGCATGTTGGCCAGCAGCAGATTGACGAGGTACATGCCGATCCAGTTGAACATGATGGCGGTGATGACCTCATTGACGTTGAAATACGCCTTGAACAGGCCCGGGAAAACGCCCCAGATCGCACCGCCGACAGCGGCCCGCCAGCAGGCAGACGGTACCACGGCAGCTGGAATTGAATGGCGCACGCAGGAGAAGAAAGCGCCCATCGTGTACATGGCCGGACGCACCAATGTTGAACAGGCCCGTCTTGAACGCAAAGCCGACGGACAGGCCGCACATCATCAGGGGTGCCGCCTGGTACAGCACCTTGCCGAGTTTGTCCATGCTGGAAAAGCCGGTGGCCAGCATAGCTCTCATGCCGCCCACGGCGGCACCGGGATTCAGCAGGACCAGCAGTACAAAGCCCAGCACCAAACCGACGACGATGGACAAAAGGCTGGCCAAGACCCCTACAACGGCGGGACGCTGCAGAAGCGGCTGTTTATTCTGTTTGCTCATGCTTTCGCCTCCCCTTGCTTTTTGGCACCGGCCATATACAGGCCCAGTTCCTCGACGGTGGTCTTTTTCGGGTCGAATTCACCGACGATCTCCCCCTCGTAAATCACGAGGATGCGGTCAGACAGGTTCATGACCTCGTCCAGCTCAAGGCTGACGAGCAGGACCGCACGGCCCTTGTCGCGCTCGGCCACGATCTGTTTGTGGATATACTCGATCGCGCCGACGTCAAGACCGCGGGTGGGCTGCACGGCAACGAGCAGCTGCGGGTCCTTATCGACCTCGCGGGCGATGATAGCCTTCTGCTGGTTGCCGCCGGACATGCTGCGGGCAATCGTCGCAGGGCCCTGGCCGCTGCGGACATCGTATTGCTTTATCAGGCGCTCGGCGTACTGCAATACGGCGTTCTTTTTAATAAAGCCGTGGTTCTGGAACTCCGGCTGCCAGTAACGCTGCAAAACCATGTTGTCGGCCAGCGTGTAATCCAGCACCAGACCGTGCTTGTGGCGGTCCTCCGGGATGTGGCTCATACCGGCCTTGCTGCGCTCGCGGATGGGGGCATTCGTGATGTCCCTGCCCTCGAGTCTGATGGTGCCGGACGTGGGCTTTTCGAGGCCCGTAATACCGTAGATCAGCTCGCTCTGGCCGTTGCCGTCGATACCGGCAACGCAGACGATCTCGCCCGCGCGGACGTTGAAGCTGACGCCGCGGACGGCATTGTTCTTGTGGACCTTGCTCGGCACGACGAGGTTCTCGACCTCCAGGATCGGCTTGCCGACCTCGCAGGGCTTCTTATCGACGGCAAACTGCACGTCGCGGCCAACCATCATCTTGGACAGTTCCTCTTTCGTGGTGTCCTCGATGTCAACGGTGCCGATATACCTGCCCTTGCGCAGGACAGAGCAGCGGTCAGAGACCGCCATGATCTCGTTGAGCTTGTGGGTGATGAACAGGATGCTCTTGCCCTCGGCCTTGAAGCCGCGCATGATGTCCATGAGCTCGTCGATCTCCTGCGGGGTCAAAACCGCCGTAGGCTCGTCGAAAATCAAGATTTCATTGTCGCGGTAGAGCATTTTCAGGATCTCGACACGCTGCTGCATGCCGACGGAGATGTCGCTGACCAGCGCGTCCGGGTCGACCTTCAGACCGTACTTTTCGCTCAGGGCCATGACCTTTTTGCGGGCCTCGTCCTTCTGCAAAAAGCCGTGCTTTGTGTCCTCAACACCCAGGATGATGTTGTCGAGCACCGTGAAGCACTCCACCAGCTTGAAATGCTGGTGCACCATGCCGATGCCCAATGCGTTGGCATCGTTCGGGTTGTTGATCTTGACCTCCTGTCCGTTTTTCCGTATCGTACCCTGCTCCGGCTGATACAGACCGAACAGCACACTCATCAAGGTGGATTTACCGGCGCCGTTTTCGCCCAGCAGGGCGTGGATCTCACCCTTGCGCAGCTGCAGGGTGATGTCGTCGTTGGCTTTGATGCCGGGGAACTCCTTGGTAATGTGCAGCATTTCGATGACATAATTATCTGCCAATCGTTGCACGCCCCTTTCAATGTGTACGGGCTTGTACACAAATTCTTATACTATATTATACAGAAAAATTGCGCCATGTACAATAGAATCCGCACAAAAAGTAGTCGAAATTTGGCAAAACAGAACAAAAACCACCCTGCGCAAGGTGCGCAGGGTGGTTAAAAATCATACTTTTAAAGCCTTATCAGCTCTGGTAGTCAACCATGATGGTGGTGACCGCGGGCTTGACATCGGCGTCATAGCTGTCGTCGATGGCCAGGGTGCCGTCCACGATGGAGGCGTACAGGGAATCGTACTGCTCCTGGGTGAACTTGGTGAACTTGGAGGTGCTCATCGGCAGACCGACGCAGTTCTCGGCAGCGCCGAGCTTGGTCTCCTTGCCGGAGTAGGTCTCGCTGAACTTCCAGCCGTTGTTCATGGCATCGGTCAGAGCCTCGTTCACGGACTCGGCCAGGCCCTTCGTAGCGGAGGTAATGACCGTGTCGAACTGGCCGGACTGGTCAACGTCAACGCCGATCATCTTGCCGCCGTTGGCCTGCGCAGCAGCGTTGCAGCTCTGGCAGACGGGACCGCCACAGGCAAAGACGACCTCGGTACCCTCGGAGTACCAGCCGTCCATCTTGTTCTTGACCTCATCGGTAGCTGCGAAGCCGCCAGAGTACCAGTACTTGATGTTGACATCCGTAGCGCCGATCTCCTTGGCAGCGGCGTCAGCGCCCTGCACGAAGCCGTAGCCGTAACGGATAACAGCGGGAACAGCCATGCCGCCCAGGAAGCCTAGCTCCTTGTAGCCGTCATAGACAGCGGCATAACCGGCCAGGTAGCCGGCCTGCTCCTCTTTATAGGTGATCAGAGCGGTGTTGGCGGTGGGAGCCTTGTCGCCCAGATCGCTGGCGGAAACATCCAGAGCCAGGAACTGCACGTCAGGGTACTTCTCCTGAGCCTCGGCGATGGCTTTGCCGAACAGGTAGCCAGCGACGACGATGGACTTAGCACCGTCGTTGACAGCATTGTCCATCTGCTCCAGACGGGCGGCGTCGGAGTCCTCGGTGGGACGGTAGTAGTTGGCGTTCAGGCTGTTGGCAGAGCAGAAATCCTGCACGCCCTGCCAGGTGTACTGGTTGAAGGACTGGTCGTCGATGTTGCCGACGTCGGTAACAAAGGCGACATCGGTCTTGCTGCCGGAGGTGGAAGCGGCAGCCTCAGAGGTAGCCTCCGTCGTGGTGCTCGTGGCGGTGCTGGCGGAAGGACCGCCGCAGGCAGCCAGAGAGAGCGCCATGCTGGCAGCCATTACAAAAGCGAGAAACTTTTTCATGGTTTTGATCTCCTTAGGTTGTTTTCAGTTGCGCAGCAGGGCGGTTCCCTGCCGCTTTGCTTTCAGTATACCGCATTTGCGCTGCTAATTCAATGACAAAACGGCGTAAAAAGCATTACAAAAGCATAACAAAGCGCAGCCCCCTGCCTCTCTCGGCGAGGGAGGTGCCCCGCAGGGGCATAACCCTCTCACAGAGGGGGCCAAGTGGGGGGTTACGGCAGGCGGTTCACCGTGACGTTCGGGGTATCCGGCAGCGTATCCAGATCCGAGTAGGCATCCACCTTCAGGACGCTGGTGCGCAGCTCCTCATACAGCGTGCGGTAGTCGTCCTGCGTGAAGCTGTCAAACCGCCAGGGCGTCCCGGCCACCAGCGCAACTTCGCCGTTCGTGAAGCCGGTCTTCTCGGTCTGGCCGCCGGTCTGGCCATTCCAGGTGCCCGCCGCAAAGAAGGTGTACAGCTGACGCTGCACGGCAGCGTTGTAGCACTTGATGGCGCTGCCCAGCACGCGGTCCCCCAGCTCTGTGTTGTCATAATCCGTCGTGATCGCCTTGCCGCCGGTCTGGTTGACGGCGCCGGACACACCCTCGTACAGGTTGCCGCCGCTGACCATAATAAGCGACGTACCGTTATTATACCAGTCGATCATCCGCTGGGTAATGGCGTCGTTATTCTCATAGGTATCGGTGAACCAGGTCTGCAGGGTGACATACTCGCCCTGCAGCTCGGCAGCGGCCTCCGCGCCCTGCAGAAAGCCGGTGCAGTACCGCACAATGCCCGGTATCTCCCGCGCGCCGATGAAGCCGAGCGTGGTGTAGCCATCGGTCACAGCGGCGTACCCGGCCAGATACCCGGCCTGTTCCTCCTGAAAGAGGACGCAATGGACAAGACTGGCCGTATTGTAAGCGCTATAGTCGTCGCTGTGGGGCTCGCTGTCAAACAGCAGGTAGTGGACGTCAGGGTAGTTTTCCTGCACGCGGTAGAGCGCCGCGCCCATGGTGTCGCCGCGGCAGACCACGAGCTTTGCGCCGCTCTCGGCGGCAGTGCGCAAGGCGGCCTCGGCCTCGTCTGCGGTGTTGCCCGCGGCAGTCTGGACGTCGGCGGTATAACCGTACGTGTTGGCGAACGTCTGTATGCCCTGCCACAGCATGGCATCCTCGCCGGATTCCGTGCCGCCGGGGCCGGTCACCAGCACGACGGACTCTCCGCCGGGCAGTGTGGCCGCCGGGTCATCGGGCTGGTAGACAAAGGTCGCGTCGTTCGTCGGGGCAGTTACAGTGTGCTGCTCCTGCGCGGTGCTGGCAGCCTCCGTATCCTTGCAGGCGGTCAGCCCTGCCAGCAGCGCCAGCGTCAGAAGCAGTGCTAAGAATTTCTTCATGTGGTAAGGGAACTCCTTTGGTTTTCTGAAAAAGCCTCCCCTTGAGGGGAGGTGACCCCGCAGGGCCGGAGGGGCGGGCGGGAGACTCCGCGTAAATCGTGCGGCACCCAGCCACCCCTCACCCGCTGCAGCGGGTGCTCCCCTCAAGGGGAGCCAAAGAAAGTAATTTTACTCCAGATTTGCCGGGCCGAAGCCGTAGGGCAGCAGGTCGCCGAGGGTCGTGACGATGTAATCGGCCTCACTTCTGGCCATGATGACGGTCAATTCGGGGCCGCCGAACTCATAGAGCGCCTGACGGCAGACTCCGCACGGGCCGGTGACGAGGGTGTTCGTCTCCCCCACCTTGCTGCCAACGATGGCGATGGCGTCAAACTCGCGCACACCCTCGCTGACGGCCTTGAACAGAGCCGTGCGCTCGGCGCAGTTCGTGGGGGTGTAGCTCGCGTTCTCAATATTGCAGCCCTGGAACACCTGTCCGTTTTTGCCGCGCAGCGCCGCACCCACGTGGAAGTGGGAGTACGGTACATAGGCGAACTTCTGCGCGGCGAACGCCTCGCGGATGAGCGCCTGAATCTCAGCCTTTTCCATGCTCACTTCTCCAGAAATGCGTCAACGCCCAGCGCGACCTTCATCATGGCGGTGAAGCTGGTCTGGCGCTGCTCGGCAGTCGTGATCTCCGGCGAAACAAAGCTGTCGGAGATCGTCAACAGGCAGGCGGCGCGCTTGCCCAGGACCCTGGCGTTGTGGAACAGCGCAAAGCTCTCCATCTCGACGGCCAGGCAGCCCTTTTCGTCACGCAGTTTTTCCCAGTAGGTCGGCTTCTCGTCGCTGGGCTGGCGGTAGAACACGTCGGAGGAATGGATGTTGCCCTCGATCAGCGGAATGCCAGCAGCCTTGGCGCTGGCGCGCAGGGCATCGTTCAGCGCGGCGCTCGGCGTCTGGATGTCGTCGGTGTCGCCGCTCTGGGTCACGGCGTAGTTGCTCTCGGAGTAGGCACCCGTGGCCAGCACCACGTCAAACAGTTTTGCCTTGTCGGTGTAGGAGCCGGCGGAGCCGATGCGGATGATGTTCTCGACGCCGTACTGGGTGTACAGCTCGTAGGAATAGATGCCGATGGAAGGCATACCCATGCCGCTGCCCATCACGCTGATGGGGCGGCCCTGATAGGTGCCGGTATAGCCGTACATACCGCGGACGTCGGTGACAAGGCGCGGGTCTTCGAGGAAGGTCTCGGCAATGAATTTGGCGCGCAGCGGGTCGCCGGGCATCAGGACGGTCTTGGCGAAATCGCCGTTTTCAGCGCGGTTATGAGGGGTAGACATAAAAGCACTCTCCTTTATTTTGCAATATTGGTAGATACAGTATACCACACTTTCGCCGTTTGTGGTAAACTAAAAGCAAGAAATTTTGTGAAAGAGGCATTTTATCATGCAGATACCCCATCACTGCACCCTTTGCCCCCGGGCCTGCGGGGCGGACCGCGCCGCAGGGCTGCGCGGCTTTTGCGGGGCAGACAACACCCTGCGCGTGGCCCGCGCCGCTCTGCACCACTGGGAGGAGCCGTGCCTGAGCGGCGACCCGAACGCCGAAACCGGGAGCGGCACGGTATTTTTCAGCGGCTGCACGCTGAAATGCTGCTATTGCCAGAATTACCCGATCAGTCAGGGCGAGGTCGGCAAGGCGATTTCTGTGGAGCGGCTGACCGAGATTTTTATGAATTTGCAGAACGGCGGAGCGAAAAACATAAACCTCGTCACGGCATCGCAGTATCTGCCGTGGGTCACTGCCGCGCTGGATGCCGCGCGGGCGCAGGGCTTTTCCCTGCCCGTCGTCTACAACACGGGCGGGTATGAGACGGTGGACGCCGTCAGGGCGCTGGCCGGGTATGTGGACATCTGGCTGGCGGATTACAAGTACGCGGACGGTGCGCTGGCAGCGGAGCTTTCCGCCGCGCGGGACTACCCTGCCGTGGCGGACGCAGCGCTGCGGCAGATGCTTTTGCAGACCAGCGCACCGGTGTACGACGCGGACGGGTATTTGCAGAAGGGCGTCATTGTGCGGCATCTGGCCCTGCCAGGCCACATGGCAGACAGCAAGGCCGTGCTGCGGCGGCTGGCAGCGCTGCGGGAGGAAACGGGCATAGAATTTATCCCCAGCTTAATGAGCCAGTTTACACCCTTTTATAAGGCGGCAGAGCACGGCCTCGGGCGGCGCATCACGACCTATGAGTACCGGCAGGTCATCGACGAGGCCGTGCGGCTGGGACTGACCGACGGGTACATGCAGGAAAAGAGCAGTGCCCGGGAGGAGTATACACCGCCGTTTGATTTGGAGGGGGTGTAAGCTCACCCAAAAGCCTCCTCCGGCTTGCGGGGACGGGTGCGGCCGAGGCCGGGAGCGGAGGGTGGCCGCAGGCTACCGCTCCCCCACCGCCTGCGGGCGGAGCCCCCTCGCAAGCGAAGGGGCCTTAGGAATTGTGAGGTTCTTCATGTTATTTTCCGTTTTCTATCTTTCCCTGTTTCTCTCCGTCGGTCTGCTGTCGGCCCGGCGGGCGGTGCCGGACGGGTCGGCGGCGGTGATCGTGCCGCTGGGCTGCGGGTTCGGCGTGTCCCTGCTGGCCGTGCTGCCTGCACTGTTTGCGGTGGTACTGGGCTTTACACTGCCCGCCGTCGCGCTGTCGGCAGTGGCCGCGGCGGGCATCGGGGCAGCGCTTTGTACCGCGGCACGCGGCTGCGCGGCATGGCGAAGGACCCCGACGGCGGGGCCCTGTGGGCGTGCCTGCTGCCGGTAGTGCTCATCACGCTGTATCTGCTGCACACCCACGTTCTGCATCTGGTGGACGGCGCGTACCACACGGGCCAGAGCTGCTACGGCGATATGCCGATGCACCTCGGGTTCATCAAATATATCGCGCAGAGCGGTGAATTTCTACCCCGCTATCCCCTGCTGGGCGACACGCACCGGTTCGGCTATCCGTTTTTGTGCGAGACGGTCTCCAGCGTTTTTGTGGTGCTGGGGGCCGACCTGCGCACGGCGTATCTGCTGCCGATGCTGCCCGCGTTTTTGTCGGTGTACGGCATGTTCTGGCAGCTGGCGCGGCGCGTGACCGACAGCGTCGGCAAGGCGTGTCTGGCGTTTTACCTGTTTTTTATGGGCAGCGGGCTTGGGTTTGCGTACTTTCTCGGCTCTGCCGACAGCTTTGCGGGCATTTTCACGGGGTTTTACACAACGCCGACGAATTTTGTGGAGAAAAACATCGAGTGGGTCAATCCGATTGTGGATCTGCTTATCCCCCAGCGGGCGACGCTGTTCGGCTGGTGCGTGCTGCTGCCCGCCGTCTATCTTCTGTGGCGGTTCTGCTATGAGGGCGAGCGCCGCCTCTGGCCGTGGCTGGCCGCGCTGGTGCTGCCCCTGCCGCTGCTGCACACCCACAGTGCGCTGGCGCTCGTGCTGCTCTGCCTCGTCGGCGGCGTCTACACACTGGCGCAGGGCCCGCGGCGAAAGACGCTGTTGCCCTGGCTGGGGTTGGCGGCGGTCTGCGGCGCAGCGTGGCTGTGCCAGATGCTGCCGACGGTGCTGGCGCAGAGCCTCGACGGCCAGCACATGCTGCGGCTGCACTTCAACTGGATCAACGGCCAGGACGACGGCACGCTGCGGGACAATTATTTCTGGTTCTACATCAAAAATATCGGCCTTGTGTATCTTTTGCTGATCCCTGCGTTTCTCTGCGCCAAGCCAAAGCAGCGGTGGCTGTACAGCGGCGGGCTGGCGATCCTGGCGCTGGCGGAGTTCGTCGTGTTCCAGCCGAACAATTACGACAACAACAAGCTGCTCTATGTCTGGCATATTCTGGGCTGTATTTTGGCTGCACAGCTGCTTGTGGATATTTTTGCAGAGGTGCGCGCCCTGCCCTGGCGGGCGCTGGGGCTGGCGGCATGCTGCTTTGCGGGCATGTTCGGCAGTGTGCTGACCGTAGGCCGCGAGGCGCTCAGCGACTACCGGCAGTGGAGCGCGGACGATATGGCGCTGGCGGATCACATCGACGAAAACGCCGGGAGCGACGCGCTGTTTTTGACGAGTGACAGCCATTTAACACCGGTGTTTGCGCTGGCCGGGCGGCGGATACTCTGCGGGTCGGGCAGCTATGTCTACTACCACGGCATGGACTATTCTGCCGAGTACAACGCCATGCGGGCGCTGTATGAGACGCCGGACGAGGACACGCTGGCCGCGTGGGACATCGGGTACGCCGTGTTTGACAGCAGTGTGTACGCGAAATTTGCGGCGGATGAGAGCTGGTATGCGGCAAGGTATGACGTATGGTATGAAAATGCGGCGTGCCGCGTGTATAAGATAAAGTAGCATACTCCCGCCCTCCTTCACATAGGATTTGACAGGAAATTCTATGCGAGGAGGTCAGGCTATGAAGGGCGACCCTGAGGAGCGCGCCGCGGCGGTGGGACGGTATATTGTGGAAAGCGGTGCTACCGTGCGCGCGGCGGCTGCCGTATTCGGCGTGAGCAAATCCACGATCTGGAAGGACCAGCACCGCCTGCGCCGCCAGAACCCGGGCCTTTGGGCCGAGGTGCAGGCCGTCGTACAGAAGAACAAGGCCGAGCGTCATCTGCGCGGCGGCGAGGCCACACGGCGCAAATATTTGCATACAGCATCTTGCGCGGCGCACGGCGGCACAGTATAATAGAGTAAAAAATAAAGGACGGTGTACCTATGAAACGTCAGGATTACATCAGCTGGGATGAATACTTTATGGGCATTGCCCTGCTCTCGGCCATGCGGTCCAAAGACAACAACAGCCAGGTCGGTGCCTGCATCGTCAGCCCGGAAAACAAAATTTTGTCCCTGGGCTACAACGGCATGCCCATCGGCTGCAATGACGACGATATGCCCTGGGAGCGCGAAGGCAGCGACCTTGACACAAAATATATGTATGTCTGCCACTCGGAGCTGAACGCTATCCTGAACAGCCCGAACCATGATCTGCGCGGCTCCCGGATGTATGTGACGCTTTTCCCCTGCAATGAATGTGCCAAGGCCATCATCCAGAGCGGCATCAAAGAACTGATCTATCTATCGGACAAATACCACGACACCCATGCCAGCATCGCCAGCCGCCGCATGTTCAACATGACCGGCGTCAAATACCGCGCGTATCAGCCGACGGGGCGTGAGATCAAATTGGATGTATAAGGAGCTATGGACATGAAAACCATCATTATCGGCATCGCGGGCGGCACCGGCAGCGGCAAGACCACCCTGACCGAAAAGCTGCGGGATCATTTTGGTGCGAACGAGGTCAGCGTTCTCAACCACGACAGCTACTACAAGCGCCACGACGAGCTGCCCTACGAGGAGCGCTGCAAGCTCAACTACGACCACCCGGACAGCTTTGACACGCCGCTGATGGTCGCCCACCTGCGGGAGCTGCGCGCGGGTCACCCCGTACAGGTGCCGGTCTACGACTACACCATCCACAACCGCAGCGACAAGACCGTGACCGTGCAGCCCGCACCGGTCATTATCGTGGAGGGGATCCTGATTTTTGACTCCCCCGAGCTGTGCGACTTAATGGACATGAAGGTCTTTGTGGACACCGACGCCGATGTGCGCATCCTGCGCCGCATCGTCCGCGACGTCAAGGAGCGCGGGCGCACGCTGGACAGCGTTGTCAACCAGTACCTGACCACTGTCAAACCGATGCACGAGCAGTTCGTCGAGCCGAGCAAGCGCAAGGCCGACCTGATCGTCCCTGAGGGCGGGCATAACCTGGTGGCGCTGGAGCTGCTGATCAAATGGGTGGATAATCACCTTCACGCAGTAGAGGCGGAATAAAAATAAATCCGGCGGACGCCTTTAAAAGCGTCTGCCGGATTTTTTTGTTATAGCGGGTTGGTTGTAGGGGCGGATGCTCGCATCCGCCCGCGGGTCGATGCAAGCATCGACCCCTACAAAGTATTTTACACGTGATTTTACGCTTTCGTTTGGCTCGGATGCGGCACGGGCGGCATTTTCGTGAACAGAGCCTTCAGCGCCAGCGGCGTCGCAACGGACGAGACCACGATGAGCAGGATGACCGCCGTGAAATACACGGGGTCCACAACGCCGACCTCCAGGCCCTTCTGGGCAACGATCAGCGCGACCTCGCCGCGGGTCATCATGCCGACGCCGATTTTGAGGGAATCGCCCCAGTTGAAGCGGCAGATTTTCGCGGCCAGACCGCAGCCGATGATCTTGGTCAGCAGCGCAACGATGACGAAGCAGATGCAGAACAGCAAAATCTCCGGTGTCAGGCCGCTGATGTCGGTCTTTAAGCCGATGGAGGCGAAGAACACCGGTGCAAAGATGACGTAGTTGCTGATGTCAACGCGGCGCTCCACATAGGGGGCGTCGTCCATCGCACAGAGCACGATGCCTGCAATGTACGCGCCGGTGATGTCGGCAATGCCGAAGTACTGCTCGGCAATGTAGGCCATGGCAAAGCAGAACGCCATGCTGACGATGGTGATGCGCTGGGTGTGGGGGTTGCGCTTGTCAAGCCATTTCATGGCAAAGTGGATGACGACGCCGACGCCGATGGCGACGAGGAAGAACAGCACGGTCTGGATGAGCACGCCGCCGATGCCGGTACCCTCACCCGAGCTGGCGCCCAGCACGCAGGTCAGCACGATGATACCGATGACGTCATCAATGACTGCCGCGCTGACGATGGTCGTACCAAGGAAGCTTTTCAGATGGCCCAGCTCCTGCAGCGTCGCCACCGTGATGGAGACGCTCGTCGCCGTCATGATGGTGCCGATGAACAGCGCGCGGTAGAACTCCGGGCTGCCCACCGCCGCAAAGCCGTAGAATGCGCTATACAGCAGCGTACCGCCTACCAGCGGCACAAAGACGCCGATGCAGGCGATCAGCGTCGCAATGGGGCCTGCGCGCATCAGTTCCTTCAGGTTCGTGCCAAGGCCGGTGGAGAACATCAGCAGCACCACACCGATTTCCGCAAAAATCGAGATGGCGTCGCTGGTCTGCACCAGGTTCAACAGGCACGGTCCGATGATCAGGCCGGCAATGATTTCGCCCACGACCTGCGGGGCCTTGCATTTGCGGGCGACCAGTGCAAAGAACTTTGCGCTCAAAATGATGATCGCCAAGTCACGGAACACGGAATACATGAAATATCCTCTCCTTACCTCTTGTTAGATGTTTCATCCCCTTATAGTTTTAGCACCTTGCGCCGCCGTTTGCAAGAGGATAAAACGTGCAAAATATGCAGTTTGCACGCATGTTTTGCATACATCTTACCCATCGCAGATTTTTTTGGCAAAAAAAGTGCAAAACAAGGCTTGACATTTGAAGTTTGTATTGCTATAATAGCTCATGCAGTCAGGCGCTGCGCAACTGAATATGTGGAAAGATGGCTGAGCTGGTCTAAGGCGCACGACTGGAAATCGTGTAGGGCCCCTAAAGCCCTCAAGGGTTCGAATCCCTTTCTTTCCGCCATAAGCCCATGACAAAAAAGATGTCATGGGCATTTTTTCTTTGTTGTATCGCACAAAATCAGCAAAGTTGACAACCGATTTTCAAAGTGCGTTTTATAGAGATGTCCAACCGTTTTAAGGCGGTTGGACCTTTTTTGTTGGGTGATTTGGGGAGGGTTTGCTCTCCCCTGCCGTCCTGTTTTGCAGTTTTTCAGCGAAAATTTCAACTTTTTTCTGCTGTTTTCAGAATGTTTTCAATTTCCCTGCAGCCAATTTCTGAACTGCACCCCATTTGTTAGACAGTATGATATACTATCTAACAGATGGGGTGATTTATTATGTCAAGAGGAAAACCGAACAAACGATATACGCCGGAATTCAAGAAAATGGTTGTAGAAACCATGAAAAAAGAACATCTGAGTATCTATGCAACGATGCAGGAATTCGGAATTAACGACCATAAAATTATAGAGCGTTGGGAACGCATTTATCTGGAAGAAGGGCCGGAAGGCTTGACGGTTGAGCGACGGGGCCGCAGCAGTACTGGTCGGCCAAAGAAGCTGCCAAAAGAGGCGGAAGAAGATCTGCTGGCCGAAGTGCAGCGACTGCGTGCGGAGAACGATTACCTAAAAAACTTGCAAGCCTTGGTTTTGGAAGACGAGCGACGCCAGCGCAGAAAACGCAGGTAGTTCAAAAGCTGAGGCAAAGACATTCTCTGGATATTCTTCTCTCAATCGCTCAACTTCCCCGTGCCACTTTCTACTATCATCTGAATCGGATGAACAGTTCAGATAAGTATAAAGCTGCCAAAGCGGAGATCACGGCCATTTACCATGAAAACAAAGGAAGATACGGCTATCGCCGCATTACAGCAGAACTTCACAAGCGCAATTTCCTCCTGAACCACAAGACTGTCCAGCGGCTTATGAAGGAGCTGGGCTTAGTTTGCCGTGTCAGGATGAAGAAGTATCGTTCTTACAAGGGTGAAGTTGGCAAAATCGCACCAAATCTGTTAAACCGGGACTTCCGCGCCGAAAAGCCAAACCAGAAGTGGGTCACCGATGTGACAGAGTTCAGTTTGTTTGGAGAGAAGCTCTATCTCTCGCCCATCCTTGATCTGTGCAGCAGCGATCTGGTCAGCTATACCATCTCCGACCGTCCTGTTCTGAGTATGGTTACGACTATGCTGAATAAGGCTTTTGAGAAGATACCGGATGGAACCGGGTTGATCCTTCATTCTGACCAAGGCTGGCAATACCAGCACAAGCAGTACCAGCGAATGCTCCAGAAGAAAGGTGTTCAGCAGAGCATGAGCCGGAAAGGCAACTGTCTGGATAATGCTGTGATAGAGAATTTCTTTGGCTTACTCAAAAGTGAACTGTTGTACTTACAAGAGTTTCAGTCCATGGAACACTTCAAGCAGGAACTCGTTGAATATCTGGATTACTACAACAACCGCAGGATCAAGGCAAAGCTAAAGGGCTTGCCGCCTGCAATTCACAGACAGCAAGCCCTTTCGGCTGCTTGAACAATTTTTGCTTCAAATTATTGTCTAACTTTTTGGGGGCACTTCATTCTTGTTGGCTCCACTGTTTGAGGGCAAATTCTCTAGCAGTTTTCAGTTTGTTTTCAAGTTTTCCATTTTATACCTATTAAATAAGGAGGATTTCCACTATGAGCATCATTATCGGCATCGACCACGGCTATTACGCTATCAAAACAGCGCATTGTTCATTTCCGGCTGGACTTACCAGCTACGGAGAACACGAACCCTACACCCGCCAAGGACTCTTAGAGTTTGGCGGGTGCTTTTTTGTTTGTGGCTCTGGGCGGCAGCCTATCCAGAGGGACAAAACTGTGAACGACAACTACTACCTGCTGACACTGGCAGCCATTGCAAAAGAAATCCAGCAGCGCAGTTTGCCGCCCGAATGTTCTGTGCGGATTGCGGCTGGGTTGCCGCTGACCAGCTTCGGACGCGACAAGCCGAAGTTCCGCGATTATCTGCTGCGGAGCAACCAGCCCATGAATTTCAAATTCGAGGGCGTGGAGTACAGCATTACCATCGAGGAAGTTGCTGTCTTCCCACAGGGCTACGCCGCCCTCATGACCGAAGTGGGGCTTTTGCAGGACGAACCGTCCATGCTCCTCATGGACTTGGGTGGCTGGACAGTGGACCTCATGCGCATCGACAACGCCATCCCTGCGGCTGACACCGCGCACAGTCTGGAACTCGGCATGATCCGCTGCGTGGATGACATCCGGGAGCAGGTGCGCCGAGAAACCGGGCTGTCCCTCACGGATGCCCAAATCGAAAATATGCTGGCAGGTCACCCCTGCACGGTCAGCGATACGGTGCGCGACATTGTAAACAAACAAGGTCGCAAGTACACAGAGCATCTGCTGTCTGCCACGATGGAAGCCGGTTTCGATTTGCACGCCATCCCCGCCGTGCTATTGGGCGGCGGCGCATCGGTGGTGAGCCGCCACCTCAGCCCCAAGGACGCGCTTTGTAAGACGATTTTTCTGCTGGACGACAAGGTGAACGCTGTCGGGTTCGAGCGCGCGTTGGCCGCCGTGTCGCGCCGTAAAAGCGAGGCATGAAACGCCCACAGTACGTTTTCCGTCCGAACCTCAGTGACCCGCAGCACCGCCGTGCATGGGCGTTGCTGCAGCAGATGCCGTCCGCCAAACGCAAAGAGTTTCTGGTGCAGAGCATCCTTGCGGCGGAACAGACGGATAGGCTGGAGAAAAGCATCCGCAAAGTGGTGCGCGCAGAATTGCAGGCGGCCAGTATAACGACTTCTGTTTCAAGTCAGCCGCCAGCGAATGCTATACCAGACTCTGCGCTCGATTTCCTGAATTCACTGTAGGGGGTGATTCCAATGTTTTAATAATAGGTAGAAAAGTAGAAGGCAAAAGACTAACTATTAAAAGTCAAGCCCCAAAACAAAATTTTCGAGAGAAATTTTAAGGTGGTGAAAATTGGTATAGCAAACAAGAGCATCCGTTGTCGGATACTCGCTCCGTATAAAATCGCACGCTTAATAATCAGCTAAGAAGGCTTTTCCAGAACGCTGCATAGCAAAAATAAGCCTTACCAGC